>Ga0207874_1000149_pt1 | contig 106132 bp, 93 predicted proteins | sample HigsolmetaAR201D_FD_184833 | JGI IMG/M metagenome (GOLD analysis project Ga0207874, IMG submission 184833) | Ionic liquid and high solid enriched microbial communities from the Joint BioEnergy Institute, USA - AR20-1-D (SPAdes) (version 2) ...
GGCCCCCGCCGGCGGTCCGGGCGGGGTGGGCACGCCACCGCCGCCGCCACCACCGGCGGGCGGGGCGGGCGGTCCGGGCGGGGTGGGCACGCCACCGCCGCCGCCACCACCGGCGGGCGGGGCGGGCGGTCCGGGCGGCGTGGGCACGCCGCCACCGCCGCCACCACCACCCGGAGGCGTGGGCGAACCCGGCGGCACGGCCGTCCGCGACGAGGACGACACCGGCGCCGACGGCGCACCCGGCCCGCCCGGCACCGACACCGGGCCACCGGCCGGGGGCGGCGGCGTGGGATCCACCTGCTTGGGCAGCAGCAGGTCGGTGAACGTCCGCGCGGCCTCCTCAGGGGTCTGTGGCACCTGCGGCGGATTGGTCACCAGGGTCTGGAACAGCCCCACGCACGGCACGCCGGGGCTCGGCGCGCCCTCCGCGGAAGTGGGGCTCAGCACCGGAATAGCCATATAGACCCCCGCGGCTGTTGCCAGCGCGGTCAGGCCAAGGCGATTGGTGGTCCGTGACATGCGTTCCCCGTTTCTCTGACGCCAACGTCAGCGAAGTTAGGCGTGAGACAGGAGTTACTCGCGTGACACATGTGGCGTTTATGAAACCGTTGCAAAGGAGTGCCACCGGGGTGACCCGGACCGTACTCACGGCAACGGGGCGCGGCAGTGTACGACACCGGCACCGGATAATCGGGTTCTGCGTTCGGGCGTGTCGCCCAAGGAGTTTCGCTGTCGGCGAGATCGGCGGGAAGACGCCCGGGCCGGGATTCAGCCGGCCGAACGAGTCGGCTCGCCGGCCAGTCCGGCGAGCACCGAGTACACCTCGTCGTGCGCCTGCTTGAGATGGGCGGCCATCGCGGCGGCCGCCGCCTCCGGATCGCCCGCCCGGATGGCGTCGATCACCTCGGCGTGCCCCCGCACCGAGGTCTCGTGCAGTACGGCGAAGTCGAGCCGGTCCAGCCGGGAGAAGGCCGCCGCGCGGGCGTCCTCGACCACCTGCCGCAGCATGTCGTTGCCGGCCAGTCGGGCCACCGTGAGATGGAACTCGGAGTCGGCGCGGCGGAACGCGTCCACGTCCGGGCTCGACTCCAGCGCCTCCTGGCAGGCGTCCAGATGGGCCAGATCCGGATCGGCGTCCCGGCCCCGCTCGGCGGCCAGGCGTGCCGCCATCGTCTCGACGGCCAGGCGCACCTCGAACGCCTCACGCATCCGGGTCAGGTCCGATCCCCCACCGTCGGCGTCCAGGGCGGCGGCCTCCGGGGACACCACGGTCCCCCCGCTGCCGCGCTTGGTGATGAGCAGTCCCTCGCCCTGCAGCACCCGGATCGCCTCGCGGACGGTGACCCGGGACACTCCGAGTGCCTCGGCGAGCACCCGCTCGGCGGGCAGGCGATCGCCGGGCAGTAACACCCCCAGTGCGACCGCGCGGCGAACCCGTTCCACCACCGCCGCGTAGGCGGGTGGGGTCTCCAGCGGCCGCAGTAAAAAGTCCGACATCGAATTTGAGAATAACGCACGCGAAGCCGTGGGTCTGATGGTATGAAAAGCAGACCATGGAACGAAAACGCGCCCCGCTCATCGGAATATGCGGCGTGCCGACCCAGGCCAGTTGGGGTTTCTGGAACCAGCCCGCCGTCCTGACCGCCCAGACCTACCTCGACGCCGTGTACCGCGCCGGCGGCCAGCCCGTGATCCTGCCGCCGCACCCGGATGCCGACGTCACCCTGCTGGTCGGCACGGTCGACGGCCTGCTGTTCGCCGGCGGCACCGACATCGAGCCGCACCGCTACGGCCAGCAGGCCACCGAACGGCTCGAACAGACCAGTCCGGTGCGCGACGAGTTCGAACTGCAGGTCGCCGAAATCGCGCTGCGCCAGGACATCCCGATCCTCGGGATCTGCCGCGGCCTGCAGATCCTCACCGTCGCCACCGGCGGTGAACTGCACCAGCACCTGTGCGACCTCGGCTACGCCGAGCACCGGCCCAACCCGGGCCACCTCGACGAGACCACCATGCACACCGTCGACGTCTGCGCCGACAGCACGCTCGGCGCCTGCGGGTTCGCCGGTGTGTGCGAGGTCAACTCGCACCACCACCAGGGGGTCGCCCGGGTCGGTGCGGGCGGCCGGGTGGTGGCCACCTCGGTGCCCGACGGCGTCATCGAGGCCGTGGAGTGGCCGGAGCAGACCTTCGCCGTCGGCGTGCAGTGGCATCCCGAGGCGCTCGCGATGGACGCGTTGTTCCGCCGGCTGGTGCAGGCTGCCGCCCGGCGCTGCCCGATCGGAGAGGTGAAATGACCGGTACCGTCCTGGAACCCGCGACCGGCGAGGTGCTCGCCGAGCTGCCGTACGCCGACGCCGCCGCGGTCGACACCGCGGTGCGTCGGGCCGCTGCCGCCCAACCTGCCTGGGCGGCGACCGATCCCGCGCACAAGGCGGACGTGTTGCTCGGGATCGCCGACCGCATCGCCGCCGCCGCCGAGGACCTGGCCCGGTTGGAGGCCCGCAACGTCGGCATGCCGATCCGCGACGCCCGGGGTTCGGTCGCCGGGGTGGTCCGCGCCTTCCGCTATTTCGCGGCGGTGCCGGAACGGCTGCTGGGCGCGACGATCCCGGTCGCCGGCGGGGTGGACATGACCTTCCCGGAGCCGCTGGGCGTGGTCGGGCTGATCACCCCGTGGAACTTCCCGCTGGCCATCGCCACCTGGAAGGTCGCCCCGGCCCTGGCCGCCGGGAACGGCGTGGTGCTCAAACCCTCCGAGCTCACCCCGCTGACCGCGCTGGAACTCGAGCGCATTGCGCTGGAGGCCGGGGTGCCCGAGGGGCTGTTCAACGTCGTCGTCGGCACCGGGCCCGTGGTCGGGCGGGTGCTCGTCGAACATCCCGACGTCCGCAAGATCGCCTTCACCGGCTCCACCGCGGTCGGTCGGGAGATCGGCCGGCGGGCCGCCGAACAGATCAAACGGGTCACACTCGAACTCGGCGGCAAGTCCCCTGCCGTCGTCTTCGACGACGCCGACCTCGCCGCCGCGGCCCAGGGACTGGTCGGCGGGGTGTTCGGCAACGCCGGGCAGGACTGTTGCGCCCGTTCCCGGGTCTACGTGCAACGCAGCGTGCTCGGTGACTTCCTCGACGCGCTCGGCGAGGCCACCCGCGGGGTACGCGTCGGCGACCCGCTCGACGAGGCCACCGTGATGGGCCCGCTGGTCTCCGAACAGCAGCGGGCCAAGGTGCGGTCCTACGTCGACGGCGCACCGGTCGCGGTGCGCGGCAGCGCCCCCGACGGCCCCGGGTTCTGGTTCCCCCCGACGGTGCTGCACCCGATCGACGACGGCCACCCGGCCGCCCGGGAGGAGATCTTCGGGCCGGTGGTGTGCGTCATGCCGTTCGACACCGAGGAGGAGGTCGTGGCCCGGGTCAACGACACCCAGTACGGCCTGGCCGGATCGGTGTGGACCCGCGACGGCGCCCGCGGGATGCGGGTGGCCCGCGCGGTCGAGGCCGGCGCGCTGGCCATCAACTCCTACACCTCGGTGCGGATCAACACCCCGTTCGGCGGATTCAAGCAGTCCGGCGTGGGCCGCGAACTCGGCCCGGACGCCGTGTACGCCTACACCGAGCTCAAGAACGTCTTCATGGCGACGAACTAGGTTGGAGCCCAGTGACTCACAGCACAGTACCGAACAACACCAGCCCGGCGATCCCGGCGTTCGCCAACCACCTCCCGGTGCGCATCAGGTTCGGCGAGGGCGCCGCGCTGCAGCTGCCCGAGGTCATCGCCGAGACCGGGGCCCGCCGGGTGATGGTGCTGACCGACGCCGGTATCGGCACATTCAATCCGGCCGCCGCCGAGGTCGTCGACCGGCTGCGCCGCGCCCACCCGGATCTGGTGGTGGTGGAGAAGGCACCCGGCGAGCCGACCATCGAGATGGTCGATACCGCCACCGCCGAGATGGCCGACGCCGGGGTCGAGGCGGTGGTGGCGCTCGGCGGCGGATCGGTCATCGACACCGCCAAGGCCGCCCGGCTGTGCCACCAGCAGGGCCTGACCTTCGGACAGTTCCTGGACTCCGAACGTCGCTTCCCCGTCCCGGCAGTGCCGCTCATCGCGGTGCCCACCACCGCGGGCACCGGGTCGGAGGTGTCCGGCGGCTCGGTGGTGTCGGACCCGGCCGTGGGCCGCAAGGCCGGCATCGCACACCCCAACCTGCGGGCCCAGTACGCGGTCGTCGACCCGGTACTGACCTGGAGCATGCCGCCGGCGATGACCGCCAACACCGGCATCGACGCGCTGGCCCAGGCGATGGCGGCGATCATCGCCCGGGTGCGCACCCCGATCGGGGACGCGATCGCGTTGGAAGCCATTCGTCTGATGGGGAATTCGCTGCTCGTCGCCTACCGTGACGGCACCGACGCCGCCGCTCGGGCGAACATGTCGTGCGGCAGCATGATGGCCGGCCTGGCGATGAACATCTCCGACTGCTCCGCCGAGCACTCGCTGGCCCAGGCCATCGGCGGGATCACCGGCGCCCCGCACGGGCTGACCATCGGGCTGGTGCTCGCCGAGACGCTGGACCGGGAACGGCGGCACGTGCCGGAGGTGATGGAGCGCATCGCCGACGCCTGGGGCCTGCCCGCCGACGGCACCACCGACGGCAGTCGCCTGGTCGCCGCGGTGCGCCGGCTGCTGGCCGACCTGGAGTTCCCGGTGCTGTCCGACCTCGGCATCACCGGCGACGACCTGGACCGGCTCACCGACCTGGCCCTGGCGGACTACTTCATCACGGTGGCCCCGCAGCCCTGGACCCGCGAGGAGGTCCACGACGCCTTCGCGGCCGCGCTGCACACCCGCACCCGTACCCTGGCCGACTCCCCCGCCCACTGACCCACGGAGACACCGATGACCGCTACCACACCGCCGCCCGAACGCGTCGACATCGTCATCGTCGGTGCCGGCTTCGCCGGGCTGTACATGCTCTACCGGGCCCGCCGCATGGGCATGACCGCCCACATCCTCGAGCGCGGCGGCGACGTCGGCGGCACCTGGTACTGGAACCGCTACCCGGGCGCCCGATGCGACATCGAGAGCATCGACTACTCGTACTCATTCGACGAGGAGCTCACCCGTGAATGGCGGTGGAGCGAACGGTACGCCGCCCAGCCGGAGATCCTGGCCTACATCAACCACACCGCCGACCGCCACGACCTGCGCCGCGACATCACCTTCAACACCACGGTGCAGCGCGCCGAGTGGAACGACGACACCGGCGAGTGGACGCTGAGCTGCGACACCGGCGCGACGGTGCGGGCCCGCTGGTGCGTGATGGCCACCGGCAATCTCTCGGTCACCAAACAGCCGGACTTCCCGGGTCTTTCGGACTTCGGTGGCCGCTGGTTCCACACCGGCCAGTGGCCGCACGAACGGGTCGACTTCACCGGCGAGCGGGTGGCGGTGGTCGGCACCGGCTCGTCGGGCATCCAGGCCATCCCGCTCATCGCCGAGCAGGCCGGGCAGCTCTACGTGCTGCAGCGCACCCCGAACTACAGCATGCCGGCCCGTAACCGGCCGCTCAGCGACGAGGAGTTCGCGGCGGCCATCGCCAACTTCGCCGAACGGCGCCGGATCTGCCAGCTGAGCGAGTCCGGGGTGCCGCACCCGCCGCCCACCCAGGCCACCTTCGACGTCAGCCCCGAGGAGCGCGTGCGCCGCTACGAGGAGGGCTGGCAGCGGGGCGGGATCAACGCCCTGTCGGCGGCGTTCACCGACTTCTTCACCGACGAACGGGCCAACTTCGAGGCCCAGGAGTTCGCCCGCCGCAAGATCCGCGAGATCGTCCGCGATCCGTGCACCGCCGAGCTGCTGTGCCCGACGCACCACATCGGCACCAAGCGCACCTGCGTGGACACCAACTACTTCCAGACCTACAACCGGGACAACGTCGAACTCGTCGACGTGCGCAGCCGGCCCATCGAGCGGATCACCCCCACCGGTATCCAGCTCGCCGGCCGCCACCTCGAGGTGGACTCGATCGTGTTCGCCATCGGGTTCGACGCGATCACCGGTGCGCTCGCCGACATCGACATCCGCGGCCGCGACGGAGTGACGCTGCGCGAGCGGTGGTCCGACGGGCCGCGCACCTATCTCGGGCTGCAGACCGCCGGGTTCCCGAACCTGTTCATGGTGACCGGCCCGGGCAGTCCGTCGGTGCTGTCGAACATGCTGGTGTCCATCGAACAGCACGTCGACTGGATCTCCGACTGCGTGCTGCACCTGCACAACCGCGGCCTCGACCGCATCGAGGCGACCGCCGAGGCCGAGGAACGCTGGATGCGCCACGTCGCCGAACTCGCCGCCGAAACCCTGTATCCACAGGCCAATTCGTGGTATCTCGGCTACAACATTCCCGGTAAGCCCCGGGTGTTCATGCCGTATGTCGCCGGCTGCGGCGAATACCGGCGGGAATGCGAGGAAGTCGTGGCCAACGGCTACATCGGGTTCGAACTGGGCCGCACCGGCGCGGTCAGAGAGGGGCTCAACGCATGATCGACGCACCCAACACCGCAACCACCGCCGACGTGCTGGCGCGGCTGCGCGACGCCGCCGTGACCACCGTGATCATCGGCGGCGCCGACACCCACGGGGTGATGCGGGGCAAGCGGGTGCCGATCGAGCAGCTGCCCCGCGTGCTCGAGCACGGCCTGCCCATGTGCGACGTGTTCTGGGTGATGCACGTCGACGAATCCGACCTGGTGCCAAGGCCGGAGGGCTACACCGGCTACTTCCCCACCGAGCGCAACGGCTACCCGGACATCCTCGCCGTGCCCGACCCCGCCACGCTGCGCATCGTGCCCTGGCACGACGACACCGCGCTGCTGCTGTGCGACTGGATGCTGCCCGACCACGCCGGTCCGGTGCCCATCGCCCCGCGCAACGTGCTGCGCCGGGTGCTCGCCCGGGCCGAGGAGATGGGCTACGAGCCGGTCAGCGCGCTGGAACTGGAGTTCTACCTGCTGCGCGAGCAGCCCGGTACCCCGCACCGCAAGCGGGCCGAGGAACTCGTCCCGCTGCAGCAGGTGCCCAGCACCTACGGCGTGGTGCTCGGGTCGCTGCAGGAGGACATCGGCGCGGTGATCCGGCGCAACATGCTCGCCTACGGCCTGCCCATCGAGGCCTGCAACCCCGAGACCGGCCCGGGACAGTTCGAGATCACGCTGCGCTACGGGCCCAGCCTGAAATCCGCCGACGACGCGTTCCTGTTCAAGTCGGCGGTCAAGGAGGTGGCGGCCGGCCAGAACCTGCTGGCCACCTTCATGGCCAAGCCGGCCACCGACTGGGCGGGCAACAGCTGCCACGTGCACATGAGCCTGCGCGACCGGGCCGGCACCGGGGTGTTCTTCGACCCGGCCGCACCCGAACAGCTGTCCACCACGCTGCGCCACTTCGTGGGCGGGATCCTGCACACCATGGCCGATTTCACCGCGTTGATGGCCCCCACCCCGAACTCCTACCGGCGCTACGTCCCGTACTCCTGGGCCGGCACCACCGCCACCTGGGACATCGAGAACCGGTCGGTCGGGGTGCGGGTCATCCGCGACGGCGAGCACGGCACCCGCATCGAGCACCGCCAGCCCGGCGGCGACGCCAATCCCTACCTGGCGACCGCCGCCGCTCTGGCCGGCGGGTTGCACGGGGTGCGCAACGAGATCGACCCAGGCGAGCGGACCGCCACCGACGTCTACGGTCTGCCCGCCGGGACGGTGCCGGCCCTGCCGACCACGCTGGCCGAGGCGGTGGACCGGCTCGAGCGCAGCGAGGTGGCCCGGGAGTGGTTCGGCGACGACTTCGTCGACCACTACGTGCTGATGCGCCGCGCCGAACTGCAGGCCCAGGCGGTGGCCGTCACCGACTGGGAAGTCGCCCGATATCTCGAGGCCATGTAACCCCCGGAGGCACCCGTGTCCGAACCCGTCCCCACCGTCCCCACCACCCCCGGCGCCACCGGCGGCGCCGCGGCGGAGGAACACGGCCTGCGCCGCGGCGCGATCAACTGGCGCCAGGTCGCGATCCTGTCCATCGCCGGTTGCGGCCCGGCCTCGGTGATCGCGCTCAACCTGCAGTTCATGGGCCAGTTCGCCGGTGCCGCACTGGTGCTGGCGTTCGTGCTGGTCTGGCCCGGCATCCTGCTGCTGGTCAACACCTTCGCCGAGTTCTCCAAGCGGCTGCCCACCTCCGGCGGCCTGTACACCTGGAACTCCAAGGCCTGGGGGCCCAACGTCGGCTTCGTCTACGGCTGGACGTTCATCGGCGCCTACATGGTGTTCTCCGCGGCCGGCTTCGCGGTGTTCGGCGGCTGGGTCGAGGAGTGGCTGCGCGGCCAGTTCGGCATCGGAATCCCGTGGTGGGTCTTCACCTTCGTGGCACTGGCCTACGTGTCGGTGCTGGCCTACCTGGGCATCAGCCAGTCCCTGCACGCCGCCCTGGGGCTGCTCGCGCTGGAGATCATCATCCTGCTGGCGCTGTCGGCGTGGATCGTCGTGACCGGGCCGAGGTCCGGCGGCGGATTCGGCACCGCGCCGTTCGAGCTGTCCTCGGCCGGGGCGCTCGGTCTGGGCGGGGTCGGGCTGGCCATGTGCTACGGGGTGCTCTCGCACGTCGGCATCGAGGAGGGCGCGACCCTGGGCCAGGAGGTCACCGACCCGCGCCGGCAGATCCCGCGCGGGCTGTGGGTGGCCGCGGTGGTGGTGCCGGTGTTCTACATCGTGGTGGCCTACGCCATGGTCTACGGCTACGGCATCGACAACATGGCGGCGTTCGGCGAGGACCCGGCACCGCTGCAGACCATCGCCGAGACCTACTGGGGCCAGGCGGGTCTGACCGTGGTGGTGCTCGCCACGCTGAGCAGCATTCTGGCCTTCAGCCAGACCGCCTTCCTGGCCGGCGCCCGGGTGCTCTACACGCTGGGCCGCGAGCAGGTGCTGCCGCCGGTGCTGGGCCGGGTGTCGGCGCGGCAGACGCCGGGGGTGGCGATCGCGGTGATGGCGGTCATCTCGATGCTGCTCGGCGTGCCGTTGGCGTTCCTGGTCGGCCCGTTCAACGTGTGGGGCTACTTCGGGTTCCTGATCTCGATCGCGTTCCTGGTGTCCTACATCCTGACCAACGTCGGCCTGGTGCGGTACATGCGCCGCATCGGCGAGTTCCACTGGTTCCGCCACGGCGTGCTCGGCGCCCTCGGCTCGGTGCTGTTCCTGTACCCGCTGTACAAGACGGTGTGGCCGCTGCAGCCCGGTATCTACGGTGCGCTGCCGTTCGTGTACCTGGCCTGGATCGTGGCCGGGGTGGTGCTGCTGGCCTACACGCTGCGCCGGCGACCGCACGTCATGGCGCGCATCGGCACCTCGCTGGCCGACGACACCGAACCGGTCACCGGCGGCTGATCGGCTGCACCACAGCCTGTTTCCCCCCTCCCCGCCCGCCGGCCACCCACCCCTCCGACACGCTTCCGGGTGGCCGGCGGGCCCCCGGTACGGTCATGGGCCATGACCGATCGCACCGCCGGACTCGATACCGCCGCCCGCCACGCCCGCGCCTTCCTGGCCTCGCTCGACGACCGACCGGTCGCCGCCCGCGCCGACGCGGCCGCCGTGCGGGCGCGGCTCGGCGGCCCGGTGCCCGAACGCGGTGAGGACCCCGACGCGGTGGTCACCGCGCTGGCCGAGGGCGCCGAGCCCGGGCTGGTCGCCAGTGCCGGCCCGCGCCACTTCGGCTTCGTCATCGGCGGCGCCCTGCCCGCCGCCCTGGCCGCCGACTGGCTGGTCGCGGCATGGGACCAGTGCGGCGCGTTCTACGTGCTGTCCCCGGCGGCGACCGCCATCGAGGAGATCGCCGCGGAGTGGACGCTGTCGCTGCTCGGCCTGCCCGACACCGCCAGCGTCGGCTTCGTCACCGGCGCGCAGGGTGCCAACATCACCTGCCTGGCCGCGGCCCGGCACGCTGTGCTGGCCCGGGCCGGCTGGGACGTGGCCGCGCGCGGGCTGATCGGGGCGCCGCCGCTGCGGGTGATCTGCGGTGCGCAGGCGCACGTCACCATCGACGCCGCGCTGCGGCTGCTGGGTCTGGGTGCGCAGACCGCGATCCGGGTGCCCGCCGACGGCCAGGGCCGGATGGATCCCGTCGCGCTACGCGAGATCCTGGCCGCCGCAACGGGTCCGACCATCGTCTGCGCGCAGGCCGGCAACGTGTCCACCGGGGCGTTCGACGACTTCGAGGCGATCGCCGACGCCTGCGCCGAGCACGGCGCGTGGCTGCACGTCGACGGCGCCTTCGGGCTGTGGGCGGCCGCCGCCCCGTCGACCCGGCACCTGGTGCGCGGCGTCGAACGCGCCGACTCCTGGGGCGTGGACGCGCACAAGTGGCTCAACGTGCCGTTCGACGCCGCGATGGCGATCGTCGCCGACCCGGCCGCGCACACCGCCGCGATGAGCCTGACCGGGCCGTACCTGGTCACCGAACCCGGCCGCCGCGACGGCACCAACTACGTGCCGGAGAGCACCCGCCGGGCCCGGTCGATCCCGGTCTACGCCGCCATCCGGTCGCTGGGCCGCGCCGGCATCGCCGAACTGGTGGAACGCAACTGCGCCCAGGCCCGCCGGATGGCCGAGCGGCTGGCCGGGATCCCGGGCGTGCGGATCCTCAACGAGGTGGTGCTCAACCAGGTGCTGGCCCGGCTGCCCGGCGGCGAGCCGGCCGCCCGGGCGGCCATCGCCGCGGTGCAGCGCGACGGCACCTGCTGGGTGGGCGGCACCACCTGGCAGGGCGAGTACGTGCTGCGGGTGTCGGTCTCGAACTGGTCGACCACCGACGCCGACATCGACCGGTCCGCCGCGGCCATCGCCGCCGCGGTCGCGCAGGCCCGAGGCGCCGGGGTCTAGGGGTGTCGGGGTCTAGGTGCGCCGGGGCCCGAACCGCGGCGCGGTGAAGTCGATCTGGGCCGCCGGATTGGCCACCGCGGTCACCAGGCCGGTGCCGAACGGGCCGGCCGAGTCGAACAGGGTGGCCGAACCCACCGCCACCCCGTCGGCGGCGTGGTGCGAATCGGCCTGCACGCCGACCCATTCGTCGACCGGCAACCGGCTCAGCCCGACGGTGAGATCGCCGTTGATGTAGCCGATGCCGCGGGTGCCGAGGTTGGTGACCAGGCTGGTCGCCTCGGCCGCGATCACCGCCCGGGTCAGCGGCGAGTTCGGCCGGCCCGCCACCACCTGCAGCGGATTGGTGAAGAACCGCTTGCGCGAGGCGTTCTGGTGGTCGGCACTGTCGCGGCTCCAGCCCGCGTCGTCGCTGCCGATCCGGACCGTGCCGCCGTCGTCGACCGGCGGCGCGTCGAAATGCGTTCGGGCCCGCCACAACTCGCCGGGCGGCGGGGCGCTGCGCCGGAACCACAGCAGCCCGGCCCGGGCCACCACCCGGTCGTCCTGCACCACCTCGCACTCGGCGCTGCGCACCCGGCGGCCGTCGCGCACCAGCCGGGACCGCACGGTGGTGGGCCGGCTGCGGGCGGCGCGGAACAGGTCCACGGTCAGCCGGGCCGGCTGGAACCCGTCGACGCCGCCGTCGCGCTCCAGCACCATCGCGGCCAGGCCGACCAGTGCCGGGCCGGTCAGGTGGTCCTCGCCCCAGTAGCTCAGGGCCAGCCGGGTGGGCAGGAACGCGCCGCCCTCCCCCGGCGTGAAGTACGCCCTCGGATCCGTCGTCGCAGGCACGCGGGCATGATCGCACCCCGCCCTCCGGCCGCTCCGCGGCGCCCCGCCATAATCGAGACAAACCCATAGGCAAGCTAACGATCGGAGTGGATTGGTGGGGAAGGCTGCGACACGGACCGGTCGCGGGCCGACCCGCCCCCGGCGCCCGGACCGCACCGGGCTGCTCGTTGCCGGGCTGAGCCTGGTGGCGCTGACCGTCGCGGTGCTGCAGACGGCGGTGGTGCCGGTGCTCGGCGTGATCGCCGATCAGTTGCACGCCTCACCGGTCGCGGTGAGCTGGGCGGTCACCGCCAACCTGCTGGCGGCCGCGGCCGCGACCCCGGTGCTGGGCCGACTGGCCGACCTGTACCGCAAGAAGACGGTGCTGCTCGCCGTGCTTGCGGTGGTGCTGGCCGGGTCGGTGCTGGCCGCCGCCGTGGCCACCCTGCCGGCGCTGATCGTCGCGCGGGTGCTGCAGGGCGCCTCCTACGCGCTCTACCCGATCGGGGTGGCGATTCTGCGCGAGGAACTGCCCCCGCACCGGCTCAACCGGGCGCTGACCGTGCTGTCGGCCACGCTGGGCTTCGGCGGCGGGGCCGGGTTGGTGGTCACCGGCCTGCTCATGGCCGGCGACGCCGACTACCGCCGGGTGTTCTGGCTGGCCACCGTGTTCACCACGGTGGTGCTCCTGGTCGCCGCCGCGGTGGTGCCGCGCCGGGACCGCACCGGCACCGGCACCGTCGACTGGGTCGGGGCGGCCGGACTGGCCGCCGGGCTCTCGGCGGTGCTGCTGGCCATCACCCAGGGCGGTGCCTGGGGCTGGACCTCGCCGTGGCCGGCCGCGGCCGGCCTCGGCGGCGCGGCCCTGCTCGGCGGCTGGTGGTGGTGGGAGCGGCGGGTCCCCCATCCGCTGGTGAGCACCCGGATGCTGGCCCGCCGGGCGATGCTGCTCACCAACGCCGCCACGGTGCTCGTCGGGATGGGGCTGTACTTCAGCTTCCTCGGCCTGACCCAGTTCGTGCAGGCGCCGCGGGACCGGACCGGCTACGGCTTCTCCGCCGACGTGCTCTCGGCCGCCGTGGTCTTCCTGCTGCCCGGTGCGCTGGCCGGGTTCGCCGTCGCGATGGTCAGCGGCCGCTGGATCGACCGGTTCGGGGCCCGGCGGGTGCTCGCGGTGGCCGCGCTGGTCGGGGTGTGCGGGTTCGGCTGGCTGGCGCTGGCCCACGACCGGGGCTGGCAGGTGATCGTGGCCGGGCTGCTCACCAACGTCTACATCAGCCTGGGCTACGGGGCGCTGCCGGCGCTCGTGGTGGCCGAGGCGGGCCCGGGCGAGACCGGGGTGGCCACCGGCATGAACGCGATCGCGCGCACCGTCGGCAGCTCGGTGGCCGCGGCGGTGGTGGCGGTCCTGTTGGCCCGGACCGGGCCGAGCGGGCTGCCGGTGGAGGGGTCCTACGTGGCCACCTTCGCCGCCGGGGCGGTGACCGCGGCGCTGGCGATGGTGCTCATCGGGGTGTCCCGGGCACACGACGGCTCGACCGCGGCCCTGGAGGCGCGGGCCATGAACCACGAATGGGGCTGAGCATCCGGTCCGATGAGTATCCGGCCCGATGCGGCCGCTCAGCCCAGCCGGGCGAGGTTGGTCACCGACCGGCGCACGTCCGACGCCACCACCCGGGCGACCAGGTCCCCGACCCGGGTGCTCAGCAGTCCGCCGGCCAGGTCGGCGACCACCCGGAAGGTGGAGCCGGGCCGGTTCTCGGCCACCGACAGGGTCAGCCCGATTCGCACCCCGCCGCGGCCGCGGCCGGCCAGCTCGATCCGGTCGGGTGCGTCGTAGCGGGTCACCCGCCAGGCCACGACGTTGCGGAACCCCTTCACCCGGATCAGTGCGCGCACCGTGGTGCCCACCCCGATCCGGTCGGGCACCGGGCCGCGCCAGCCCGCGAAGATCGTCAACCACTCGCCGAACCGGCGCAGATCCGACGCCACCGCCCAGGCCCGCTGCGGGCTCATCGGCGAGGACACCGCCACGTCCACCGTTGCCATACCGGACCACTACCCCGCCCGGTCCCTGCCGTAACCCCGCCCGGGGTGCGCCATTCGGCCGCGCGCGGAACCGCCGGTTGGGATCATGGGAGGTGACGGATCCGCGGTTCGACATGCAGACCACTTGAATCGTCGGTATAACGGCACCCAAACAACAGAATCCATCGTCGGCAGACGGACTTGTTGCGGAAACAGTTGCGAAGACGCTCACGATCCGCAATCGTTTAGTCAGCCGTCACACGAACGGTGCGATTCGAGCGATCGACTCGCCGCGGACCTTGAAGGAGGACCCAGCTGACTGGCACAGACACCACCGCCCTGGGCAACTCCACCGGACAGGGCGGTGCGGCACCGGCGACCGAGCGCCGACCGGTGATCGAGATCGACCACGTCACGAAGCGCTTCGCGGACTACGTGGCAGTCGCCGACGCCGACTTCACCATCGGGGCCGGTGAGTTCTTCTCGCTGCTGGGTCCGTCCGGCTGCGGAAAGACCACGACGCTGCGCATGATCGCCGGGTTCGAGACCCCGACCGAGGGGGCGATCCGGCTCGAGGGCGTCGACGTCTCGCAGGTGCCGCCGCACAAGCGCAACGTCAACACCGTCTTCCAGCACTACGCGCTGTTCCCGCACATGACCGTGTGGGACAACGTGGCCTACGGCCCCCGCGCCAAGAAGCTCGACAAGGCCGAGATCAAGCGCCGCGTCGACGAACTGCTCGAGGTGGTCCGGCTGGCCGACTTCGCCAAGCGTAAGCCGGGCCAGCTCTCCGGCGGCCAGCAGCAGCGCGTGGCGCTGGCCCGGGCGCTGGTGAACTATCCCTCGGCGCTGCTGCTCGACGAACCGCTCGGCGCCCTGGACCTCAAGCTGCGCCACGCGATGCAGTTCGAGCTCAAGCGCATCCAGCGCGAGGTCGGCATCACGTTCGTCTACGTGACGCACGACCAGGAGGAGGCGCTCACGATGAGCGACCGGATCGCGGTCATGAACGCCGGCAACGTCGAGCAGATCGGCACCCCGACCGAGATCTACGAACGGCCGGCCACCGTGTTCGTCGCCAACTTCATCGGGCAGGCCAACCTGTGGCCCGGCCGGCTGGTCCGCGCCGACGGCAAGTACGTCGAGGTGTCGGTGCTCGGCGGCACGCTGCGCGCCCGGCCCGGCGACACCGCCATCGAACCGGGTGGCCACGCCACCCTGATGGTGCGCCCGGAACGGGTCCGGGTGTCGATGGAACAGCCCACCGGCGAGGTGGTCTCGGTCCGCGCGACGGTGACCGACCTGACCTTCCAGGGCCCGGTGGTGCGGGTGTCGCTGGCCGCGCCGGACGACACCGCGATCATCGCCCACGTCGGCCCCGAGGAGAACCTGCCGCTGCTGCGGCCCGGTGACCAGGTGTACGTGGGCTGGTCCCCGGACGCCTCGCTGGTCCTGCCCTCGGCAGACATCCCCACCACCGAGGACCTCGAGGAGATGCTCGAGGACTCCTAGCTGGCTGGTCCGGGTCCGGCAACGGCCCGGCCGACTCTCCCCCGCAATTTCCGTGGAAAGGCACCCTGACATGCCCAACGAGATCGACCGGCAGTTGATCGCCCGCCTGGCCGCCAACCGCACCAGCCGGCGGCGGTTCATCGGTGGCAGCGCCGCCGCCGCGGCGGCCCTGGTCCTCGGGCCGTCCTTCCTGGCGGCCTGTGGTTCGGACAGCTCGTCGCAGGACGCCGGTGGCGGCGAGACCGACGAGAGCACGCTGCGGGTCTCGAACTGGCCGCTGTACATGGCCGACGGCTTCATCGCCGCGTTCCAGGCCGCGACCGGCCTCACCGTCGACTACAAAGAGGACTTCAACGACAACGAGCAGTGGTTCGCCAAGGTCAAGGAACCGCTGAGCCGCAAGCACGACATCGGCGCCGACCTGGTCATCCCGACCGAGTTCATGGGGGCGCGGCTGCGCGGACTGGGCTGGCTCAACGAGATCAGTGACGCCGGGGTGCCCAACCGCAAGAACCTGCGGCCCGACCTGATTGACTCCCCGGTGGACCCGGGCCGCAAGTACCTGGCGCCGTACATGTCCGGCATGGTCGGCATCGCCTACAACAAGGCCGCCACCGGCCGGGAGATCCGCAGCATCGACGATCTGTGGGATCCCGAGTTCCGCGGCCGGGTCAGCCTGTTCTCCGACGCCCAGGACGGCCTCGGGATGATCATGCTGTCGCAGGGCAACAACCCCGAGGATCCGAAGATGCCGGCCGTGCAGCAGGCCATCGACCTGGTGGCCGAGCAGAAGGAGAAGGGCCAGATCCGCCGCTTCACCGGCAACGACTACGCCGACGACCTGGCGGCCGGCAACATCGCGATCGCCCAGGCCTACTCCGGCGACATCGTGCAGCTGCAGGCCGACAACCCGGACCTGGAGTTCGTCGTGCCCGAGGCCGGCGGCACCTCGTTCCTGGACACCATGGTGATCCCGTACACCACCCGCAACCAGAAGGGTGCGGAGGCCTGGATCAACTACATCTACGACCGGCCCAACTACGCCAAGCTCGTCGTCTACACCCAGTTCGTGCCGGTGCTCTCCGACATGACCGACGAGCTGGCCAAGCTGGATCCGGAGGTCGCCAACAACCCGCTGATCAACCCCTCGCAGGAGACCCTGGACAACATCTACACCTGGCCGGCGCTCACCGACGAGCAGACCCAAGAGATCAACACCGCCTACGCGGCGGTCACCGGCGGCTGAGCGATGGCCGGAGTCGCCACGAGCACCAGGCAGCGGAGCAGGATCGCGCCGTACCTGATGATCCTGCCCGCCCTGGTCTACCTCGCGATCTTCTTCGTGTGGCCGCTGGTGGCACTGGCCCGCACATCGCTGTCCACGATGAGCGGGTCGGTGTTCCTGCCGACCCTGACCTTCGCCTGGGACTTCGGCAACTACGCCGAGGCGTTCACCACCTACCGGGAGCAGATCCTGCGCTCGTTCGGCTACGCGGCCACCGCGACCGTGCTGTGCCTGCTGCTGGCGTTCCCGCTGGCCTACGTCATCGCGTTCAAGGCGGGGCGGTTCAAGAACCTGATCCTCGGGCTGGTCATCCTGCCCTTCTTCGTCACGTTCCTGATCCGCACCATCGCCTGGAAGATCATCCTGTCCGACGACGGCTGGGTGGTCAGCGCGCTCGGCGCGGTGGGGCTGCTGCCCAGTGAGGGCCGGCTGCTCTCGACGAGCTGGGCGGTGATCGGCGGGCTGACCTACAACTGGATCATCTTCATGATCCTGCCGCTGTACGTCAGCCTGGAGAAGATCGACCCGCGGCTGCTCGAGGCCTCCCGGGACCTCTACTCGTCGAACGCCCGCAGCTTCACCAAGGTGATCCTGCCGCTGGCGATGCCGGGCGTGCTGGCCGGCAGCTTGCTGGTGTTCATCCCGGCGGTGGGCGACTTCATCAACGCCGACTACCTGGGCAGCACCCAGACCACGATGATCGGCAACGTCATCCAGAAACAGTTCCTGGTGGTCAAGGACTACCCGGTGGCCTCGGCGCTGAGCTTCGTGCTGATGTCGCTGATCCTGGCCGGGGTGCTGCTCTACACCCGGGCGCTGGGGACGGAGGACCTGGTATGACCGCGCAGACCGCCGTGGCGAACCCGGGCGGTGCCGCACCCGCGGCGAAACCCGTTCGCGCCCGGCCGAAGTGGGGCGATCTGGCGCTGCGGGTGCTGGCCGGCCTGGTGCTGCTGTACCTGTTCCTGCCGATCTTCGTGATCGTGCTGTTCTCGTTCAACAACCCGTCCGGGAAGTTCAACTACTCCTGGCAGGGCTTCACGTTGGACAACTGGGCCGACCCGTTCAAGTACCCCCAGCTGACCGAGGCGCTCAAGCTCAGCCTGAACGTGGCCGCGGTGTCCACCGCGATCGCGCTGGTGCTCGGCACGCTGGTGGCGATCGCGCTGGTGCGGCAGCGGTTCGCCGGGTACCGCGCGGTGGACACCTTCATGGTGCTGCCGTTGACCGCCCCCGAGGTGGTCATGGGTGCCTCACTGCTGGTGCTGTTCCTCGACCTGGGCTGGCACACCGGCTACACCACGATCGTGCTGGCGCACATCGCCTTCGAGGTCAGCTTCATCGCGATGACGGTGCGGGCCCGGGTGCGCGGGTTCGACTGGACGCTCGAGGACGCCTCGCTGGACCTCGGGGCCGGCCCGCTGCGCACCTTCTTCAAGGTGACCCTGCCGCTGATCGTGCCGGGCATCGTGGCGGCGGCCATGCTGTCGTTCGCGCTGAGCCTCGACGACTTCATCGTCACCTACTTCGTCAGCGGTTCCACGGTGACCTACCCGCTCTACGTCAACGCGGCGGTGAAGGCGGCAGTGCCGCCGCAGATCAACGTGCTCGCCACCGCGATCCTGGTGGTCAGCCTGGCGCTGCTGGCACTGGGCACGCTGTACCGGCGCAAGCGCATCGACGGGGTGTGAGCTAGCCGACCTCGACCGGTGTCGGGGCGGTGCGGCTGCCCTGCCGCGCCGCCCCGATGCCGGCGACGACGACCAGCGTCATGCCCAGCACCCCGACCCAGTGCGGCACCTGGCGCAGCAGCACCAACCCGACCAGCAGCGCGAAGGCCGGCTCCAGGCTCATCAGCGTGCCGAAGGCGGCGGCGGTGAGCCGGCGCAGCGCGAGCATCTCCAGCGCGAACGGCACCACCGGCAGCAGCACCGCCAGCCCCACCCCGATCAGCAGCAGGTCGGGCGTCATCCGCGGGATCACCGACGGACCCACCAGGACGGTGGCGACCAGCCCGGCCACCGGCATCGACACCGCCAGACCGGTGATGCCGCCGACGGCGTCGCCGACCCGCTGGGTGAACAGGATGTAGGCGGCCCAGCACACCGCCGCGCCGAGCGCGTAGCCCACCCCCACCGGGTCGAACGAGCCCTGCCACGGTTCGGTGAGCAGGATCACCCCGGCGGCGGCGAGCCCGGGCCACAGCAACCGGTGCGGCCCGCGGCCCTTGGCCACCGCCACGCCGAGCGGGCCGAGGAACTCGATCGCGCTGGCGGTGCCCATCGGGATCCGCGACACCGACAGCATGAACAGCAGCGTCACCCCCGCGGTGGCCGCCCCGAGCACCACGCAGGCCGCGAGGCTGTGCCGGTCGAACGCCGACGGGCGCGGCCGCACCAGGACCAACAACAGCACCCCGGCCCAGGCCAGTCGCAGCCACGCCGCGCCGTCGGCACCCACCCGGTCGATGAGGCCGACTGCCGCGGCCACACCGATCTGCACGCACATCATCGAGGCGATCGCCAGCAGGGCACCGGTCCGGGTCGGGGTCACCGGGCCATTGAACGCCCCGGGAAATGTCCGTGTCCACGTGATTTTGCCGGACATACCGTTCGGACCTATCGAACAATTGGCGCTTCGGGCACCACGCGCACCCCTCCTGCCGGTAGGGTGAGGGCATCACCACCCATCACCGAGCGGGCGGGCCTTGCACCCAGGGAGCGCCGGAACCGATGCCCGCACCACCCGAATTCCATTCCATGCCGCGGCCGGAGTCTTCGGCGGCCGCCTTCGATCACCCGATCTCGGTGCTGCTGGTCGAGGACGACCGCGGCGACGCGGTGCTGGTCGAGGAGCTCATCGCCGACGCCGGCGACGACATCACGCTGGCCTGGACGCAGACCGTCGGCCAGGCCGAACAGCAGCTCGAGACCGACCGGCCGGACTGCGTGCTGCTCGATCTCAACCTGCCCGACGCCGCCGGCATCGCCGCGCTGGACCGGATCGCCAAGTGCGACCCCGCCGTGCCGATCGTGGTGCTCACCGGGCTGACCGACGAGCACTTCGGCGCCACCGCGGTGGCCGCCGGCGCCCAGGACTTCCTGGTCAAGGGCCGGGTACAGCCGGAGATGCTGCGCCGCTCGCTGCTCTACGCGATCGAGCGCAAACGCCACGAGCTCACCGCCGTCGACCTGCACGCCAGCCGGCTCACCGCCCAGGAGAACGCCCGGCTGGAGCGCGGCCTGCTGCCGCAGCCGCTGCTGCTCGACGACCCGGGCGTGGACATCGTCACCGAGTACCGGCCCAGCCGCCAGCAGGCGGTGCTCGGCGGGGACTTCTACGACATCGTGCAGACCCCGGACCGCACCGTGCACGTCATGGTCGGCGACGTGGCCGGGCACGGCCCGGACGAGGCCGCGCTCGGCGTGGCGCTGCGGATCGCCTGGCGCTCGCTGACCTTCGCCGGCCTGCGCGGCAACGCCCGGATGCGCCAGCTCGAGCGCATCCTGCTCACCGAGCGGCCGCGCCGGGGCATCTTCGCCACCGTGATCTCGGTGGCGCTGGCCACCGACAGCGAGCGGTTCACCGTGGTTCGCGCCGGGCATCCCGGCCTGCTGGTGCACGGCCCGGACAGCGTGGAGTGGCTCGAGCCGCCCGCCGGCCCCGCCCTGGGGCTGAACGGAAAAGACTGGCCCACCACCGAATTCGAGCTCCCCGACGGATTCGGTCTGACGCTGCTGACCGACGGCCTGTTCGAGGGGCACTCCGGCAGCGGTCAGGAACGCCTCAGCGAGGACGGGCTGCTGCGGCTCGCCCGCGCCCACGCCGGCCTGTCCGGCAAGGCGTTCGTGCACGCGCTGATCGACGAGGCCGAACGCCGCGCCCAGGCCGTCGGCGGGATCAGCGACGACATCGCGGTGGTACGCGTGCAGCGGACCCCGCGGTGAGCCCGACCCGGGTCCGGCGGCGGGCCTCGCGGCTGACCGTGCAGGGCTGGCAGAACCTGGTGCTCACCGTGATGGGGGCGGTCGTGCTGGCCGGCGGGCTGACCGGCGCCGGGCTGATGGCCCGCACCGACACCTTTGCCGACCACCTCACCGACGACATCCAGCCCGCCCGGGTGGCCGCCTACCGGTTGCAGGCCGCGCTGCGGGACCAGGAGACCGCCGTCCGCGGTTACCTCATCACCGCCGACCGGCAGTTCCTCGAGCCCTACGACGCCGGCCGGCGTGCCGCCGACGAGGCGGCCGCGGAGATCCGCCGCGAGGTCGGCAACCATTCGCAGCTGATGGCCGACCTGGACGCCATCGAGGCCGCCGCCGACCGCTGGCGCCGCGGCTACGCCGAACCGGTGATCGCCGCGGTGGTGCCGGGCCGGCCGGAGCCGTTCGACGTCGCCGCGGCCGCCCGCGGCAAGGCCGAGTTCGACCGCATCCGGGCCTTGTTCGAGGCCCAGAACGAGCACTTCGACACCGTGCGCGCGGACACCCTGCGGGCGCTGGACCACGTCCGGCAGTGGCGCGACATCCTGCTCTACGCACTGGTGACCACCTTCCTGGTGACCGCGCTGGTGCTGGCGGTGCTGATGCGGCGCACGGTCAGCCGGCCGCTGGCACAGCTGGCTGCGGCCTGCCGGCGGATCACCGGCGGCGAGTTCGGCGAGCGGATCACACCGCGCGGGCCGCGCGACATCCGCGCCATCGCCACCGATGTCGACGACATGCGCCGGCGCATCGTCGACGAGCTCGAGGCCTCCCGCTCCGCCCGCGCCCAGCTGGCCGAGCAGGCCCGCGAACTGCAGCGCTCCAATGCCGAACTCGAGCAGTTCGCCTACGTGGCCTCGCACGACCTGCAGGAGCCGCTGCGCAAGGTGGCCTCGTTCTGCCAACTGCTGCAACGGCGCTACGCCGACCGGCTCGACGAGCGCGGCATCGAGTACATCCAGTTCGCCGTCGACGGCGCCAAACGCATGCAGACCCTGATCAACGACCTGCTCACGTTCTCCCGGGTGGGCCGGCTCAACGCCACCGAGGCCGCCGTCGACCTCGGCGCGACCCTGGACACCGCGCTGGGCAACCTGGCGGCCGCGATCGAGGAGACCGGCGCCGAGATCGTCCGCCCCGGGACCCTGCCCACTGTCGTCGGCGACCCCACCCTGCTGGCGATGCTGTGGCAGAACCTGATCGGCAACGCGGTGAAGTTCCACCGGCCCGACACCCGGCCCCGGGTGGTCGTCGACGCCGGCCTCGCCGACGCCGGCACGCACTGGCTGATCCGGGTCGGCGACAACGGCATCGGCATCGACCCCGAGTTCGCCGACAAGGTGTTCGTGATCTTCCAACGGCTCCACGGCCGGGACGTCTACGGCGGCACCGGTATCGGGCTGGCGCTGTGCCGCAAGATCGTCGAGCACCACGGCGGGGCGATCTGGATCGACCCGCACTACACCGGGGGAGCCCGGATCTGTTTCACCCTGCCCGCCACCGAAGGAGCACATCCATGACCACACCAGCGGGGCAGGCGATCCACGTCCTGCTCGTCGAGGACGACCCGGGCGACGAATTGATCACCCGGGAGGCCTTCGAGCACAACAAGATCCGCAACACGCTGCACGTCGCGCACGACGGCGAGGAGGGGCTGGACTTCCTGTACCGGCGCGGCCGGTTCACCGACGCGCCGCGGCCGGACCTGATCCTGCTCGACCTCAACCTGCCGCGCTACGACGGCCGCCAGCTGCTCGAGCGGATCAAGTCCGACCCGGAGCTGGCGGTGATCCCGGTGGTGGTGCTGACCACCTCGTCGGCCGAGGAGGACATCGTGCGCAGCTACGAGCTGCACGCCAACGCCTACGTGACCAAACCGGTGGACCTCGACCAGTTCCTGTGCGCGGTGCGCCAGATCGACGAGTTCTTCGTCCAGGTGGTGCGGCTGCCCGGGCTCAGTCGGTCGGTCTGAGCATGGCGATGATATCCGCGTCGAGCTCCACCCCGAGCGAGTTGATCATCCAGCCCAGCGTCTCGTAGGCGCCGACGGTGAAGATGGCGTCCAGGATCTGCCGGGTGTCGAACTCGGCGGCCAGCGTCGCCCAGGTGGCCTCGCCGATCACCCCGTCGGCGATCAGCTCGTCGACCGAGCGCAGCAGCGCGGCCTCCCCCGCGCTCCACACCGGTGCGTCCGGACCCCAAGCCACCCAGGCGATCTCGGCGTCGGTCAGGCCGGCGTCACGGGCCATGGGCAGGTGCTGGGCCCACTCGTAGGCGAATCCCCGGACCGCCGCCACCCGCAGGATGAGCAGTTCGCGTTGCCGCTCGGTCAGCGTGGTGGCGCGCAGCAGGTGCCCGTTGAGGGTGAAGAACGCCCGGGCCAGCTCCGGGTGGTGGGCCAGTGTGCCGAGGATGTTGGCCCCCTTGGGCCGACCGGGCGCCCGGGACAACTCGTAGCGCGGGTTCGGCGGCGTCATCGCCGCGAGCGCCTCCCGCATGGCCGCCGGCCACTGCTTGCCGTCGAGTGGTTGGATTCGCCCCATGCCCCCGACCCTAACGGCCGGCGCAGCGGCGGCGGTTGCCATTTTCGGCCGGATATTTCGCAGCGAGCGCACATTCCGGCAAGCACAATGACGGGAATGGACACCCGACGGCTGCAGCTGCTGCTCTCGCTGTCCCGGCTCGGGTCGATGCGCGCGGTCGCCGAGGCGCACAACCTCACCACCTCGACGGTGTCGCAGCAGATCGCCGCGCTGGCCCGGGAGGCCGGGGTGGCGCTGGTGGAACCGGACGGCCGGCGGGTACGGCTCACGCCGGCCGGGCGCCGGCTGGCCGACCACGCGGTGACGATCCTGGCCGCGGTCGACGCCGCCCGGCTCGACCTCGACCCGGACGCCGAGCCGGTCGGCACGGTGCGGGTGGGCGGCTTCGCCACCGGGATCCGGGTGTCGCTGCTGCCGATCATGGCCGGACTCGCCGCCCGCCACCCCGGCCTGCGGGTGGTGATCAGCGAGTACGAGCCGCTCGAGGCGTTCGCGCTGCTCACCGACGACGACCTGGACCTGGCGCTGACCTACGACTACAACCTCGCCCCCGCCTCCCCCGGTCCGGTGCTGGAAAGCGTTGCGCTGTGGACGATCCCGTGGGGCCTGGGGGTGCCGGCCGAACAGGCCGGCGGGCCGGCGTCGGTGGCCGACTTCGCCGGGCACAGCTGGATCGTCAACTCCCGCAACACCGCCGACGAGGACGCGGTGCGCACCCTGGCGGCACTGGCCGGGTTCACCCCGACCATCGCGCACCGCATCGACAGCCTGGATCTGGTCGAGGACCTCATCGCCGCCGGCTACGGGGTGGGGCTGCTGCCGATCGGGCGGCCCACCCGGGACGGGGTGGCGGTGCGGCCGATCGCCGACACCGAGGTGGTACTCACCACCTACGCGGTCACCCGCAAGGGCCGGGCGGCCTGGCCGCCGCTGCGGGTGCTGCTGGACCGGCTGCGCCCGCCGTCGGGGGCACCGACGGAGCGCTCCGAGTGGCCCCGCCCGCGAGCGGGCAAGACGACCTGAGCCCGCGAGCGGGCAAGACGACCTGAGCCCGCGAGCGGGCAAGACAGCTTGAGCCCGCGAGCGGGCAAGACCGGTGTCAGTGGTTGACGCCCCATAGCACCCGGTCGAGGCGGCGGCGGAAGGTGGAGCGGGTGTCCCCGCCCGCGGGCGGTCGGGCCGCCGCCTGCTCGGGCGCCGCGGCCGGCACTGCCGCCGTCTCGGCCTTCGCCTCGGCGGTCGGCCCGGGTTCGGGTGCGGGTTGCTGCGGGTGGGCCGGGGCGGCGCCGGCCAACGCGGCCGGATCCTCCCGCCCGCGCGGTGCGGCCATCATGTAGATCACCGCACCGATGAACACGAACGTCGCGGTGAACGAGTTGATCCGGATCCCGGCGATGAGCGTGGCGGTGTCGCTGCGCATCAGTTCGATCCAGAACCGGCCCACGCAGTACAGCGCCACGTACAGCGCGAACAGCCGGCCGTGGCCCAGCCGGAACCGGCGGTCGGCCCAGATCAGCACGGCGAAAACCAGGACGTTCCACAGCAGTTCGTACAGGAACGTCGGGTGCACCACCTCGAGCACCCGCCCGGTGGACACGCCGTTGAGCATGTCGAGCGCGCCCGCGGCGTTGCGCCGCTCGTAGATCTCCAGGCCCCACGGCAGCGTGGTGGGCCGGCCGTAGAGCTCCTGGTTGAAGTAGTTGCCCAGCCGGCCGATCGCCTGGGCCAGCACGATGCCGGGCGCGATCGCGTCGCCGAACGCCGGCAGCGGAATCCCCCGGCGCCGGCAGGCGATCCAGGCGCCCACCCCGCCGAGCGCGACCGCACCCCAGATGCCCAGGCCGCCCTCCCAGACCCGTACCGCCCCGGCCGGCCCGACGCCGTCCGGGCCGAAGTAGGTCCGCCAGTCGGTGATGACGTGGTAGATCCGGCCGCCGATCAGGCCGAACGGCACCGCCCACAGCGCGATGTCGTAGATCACCCCGCGCTCGCCGCCGCGGGCCGCCCACCGGCGGTCGCCGATGACCAGCGCGACGATGATGCCGACGATGATGCACAGCGCGTACGCGCGGATCGGGATCGGCCCGAGCTGCCACACACCCTGGGACGGACTGGGGAGGTAGGCGAGCGTCGTGGTGGTCACGCAGTGATCCTCTGGCGTACTCCGTCGGCGAGTTCGGTGGTCAGTGCCCGCAGCGCCGGCAGCCCGTCGGCCAGCGCCGACACGAGCGCCGAGCCGACGATCACCCCGTCGGCGAAGGCGGCGATCTCGGCCGCCTGCGCCCGCGAGCGCACCCCGAGGCCCACCCCGACCGGGATGTCGGCGACCTCCCGCACCCGGCGCACCAGCTCGGGTGCGGCCGACGACACCGCGTCGCGGGCCCCGGTCACCCCCATGGTGGAGGCGGCGTAGACGAAGCCGCGGGTGGCCCGGACCGTCATGGCCAGCCGTTCCGGCGTCGACGACGGCGCCACCAGGAAGATGCGGTCCAGCCGGTGCGCGTCGGAGGCGGCGATCCACTCCTCGGCCTCGTCCGGGATGAGGTCCGGGGTGATCATGCCCAGGCCCCCGGCGTTGGCCAGGTCACGGGCGAACGTGTCGACGCCCTTGCGCAGCACCGGGTTCCAGTACGACATCACCACCGCGCGGCCGCCGGCGTTGCTGATCGCCTCGACCGCGGCCAGCGAGTCGCGCACCCGCACCCCGCCCTTGAGCGCGGCGTCGGTGGCGGCGGCGATGACCGGGCCGTCCATGCCCGGATCCGAGTACGGCACGCCCACCTCGATGAGGTCGCAGCCCGCCTCGACCAGGGCGCGCATCGCCTCGATCGAGCGCGGCACGTCCGGGTAGCCGGTGGGCAGGTAGCCGATGAGGGCCGCGCGGCCCTCGGCGCGGCAGGCGTCGAACAGCGGCGCCAGGCGGCTCATGACGTCGCATCCTTGTCGTCGAGCAGACCGAACCACTTCGCCGCGGTCGCGACGTCCTTGTCGCCGCGCCCGGACAGGTTCACCAGCACGATCGCGCCGGGCCCGAGTTCGCGGCCGAGTGCGAGCGCCCCGGCCACCGCGTGCGCGCTCTCGATGGCCGGAATGATGCCCTCGGTGCGGCACAGCAGCGCGAAGGCGTCCATCGCCTCGGTGTCGGTGACCGGCCGGTACTCGGCGCGGCCGGTGTCCTTGAGGTAGGCGTGCTCGGGCCCCACCCCGGGATAGTCCAGCCCGGCCGAGATCGAGTGCGACTCGATGGTCTGGCCGTCCTCGTCCTGCAGCAGGTAGGAGTAGGAGCCCTGGAACGCCCCCGGCGACCCGCCGGTGAAGGTGGCCGCGTGACGGCCGGTCTCCACCCCGTCGCCGGCGGCCTCGAAGCCGACCAGGCGCACGCCGGGATCGTCGATGAAGGCGTGGAAGATGCCGATCGCGTTCGAACCACCCCCGACGCAGGCGGTCACCGCGTCCGGCAGCCGCCCGGCCTGGGCGCGGATCTGCTCGCGCGCCTCCAGGCCGATGATGCGCTGGAAGTCGCGCACCATCATCGGGAACGGGTGCGGCCCGGCCGCGGTGCCGAAGCAGTAGTAGGTGCGCTCGGCGTTGGTGACCCAGTCGCGGAACGCCTCGTTGATGGCGTCCTTGAGCGTCTTTGACCCGGCCTCGATCGGCACCACCGTCGCGCCCAGCAGCCGCATCCGGGCCACGTTGAGCGCCTGCCGGGCGCAGTCGATCGCGCCCATGTAGATCACGCACTCCAGGCCGAGCAGCGCGCAGGCGGTGGCGGTGGCCACCCCGTGCTGGCCGGCGCCGGTCTCGGCGATCACCCGGGTCTTGCCCATCCGGCGGGCCAGCAGCGCCTGGCCCAGCACGTTGTTGATCTTGTGCGAGCCGGTGTGGTTGAGATCCTCGCGCTTGAGGAACAGTCGCGCCCCGCCGGCGTGCTCGGACAGCCGGGTGGCCTCGTACAGCGGGGACGGCCGCCCGGCGTAGTGCCGCTGCAACCGGTCGAGTTCGTCGAGGAAGGTCTGGTCGCCGCGCACCTTCTCGTAGGCGGTGGTGACCTCCTCGATGACCGCCATCAGCGCCTCGGGCACGAACCGGCCGCCGTAGACCCCGAAGTGCCCGCGGGCGTCCGGGTCGTGGCTGGTCGGTTCGGCGACGGCGGCGCTGGGCCGCGGCAGCGCGGGTCCTGCGAGATCGGCCATCGCGCTACCGGGCGGGCTTCGGGCAGGACGGATGACGGCCCGCGGTGACCAGGTCGGCCACGGCGCTGCGGGGATCACCGCTGGTGACCAGCCCCTCCCCGACCAGCACCGCGTCGGCCCCGGCGCCGGCGTAGGCGAGCAGGTCGGCGGTGCCGCGGATGCCGGACTCGGCCACCCGGATCACGTCGGTGGGCAGGCCGGGCGCGATGCGGGCGAACACGTCGCGGTCGACCTCGAGCGTCTTGAGGTTGCGGGCGTTGACGCCGATCACCGTGGCCCCGGCCTGCAGCGCGCGGTCGGCCTCCTCCTCGGTGTGCACCTCCACCAGGGCGGTCATGCCCAGCGACTCGGTCCGCTCCAGCAGCGACTCCAGCACCGGCTGCTCGAGCGCGGCCACGATGAGCAGCACCATGTCGGCGCCGTGGGCGCGGGCCTCGTGGATCTGGTACGGGCCGATGATGAAGTCCTTGCGCAGGATCGGTACCGAAACCGCCGCCCGGACCGCGTCCAGGTCGGCCAGCGATCCGTTGAAGCGGCGCTGCTCGGTAAGCACGCTGATGACGCGGGCGCCGCCCTCCTCGTAGGCCTTGGCCAGCTTCGCCGGATCGGTGATCGCGGCCAGCTGGCCGCGCGACGGGCTGGCCCGCTTCACCTCGGCGATCACCGCGATCCCGGGCTCGCGCAGCGCGGCCATCGCATCGCGGGGCGGCGGCGCCTGCTGAGCGCGCCGCTTGATCTCGTCCAGGCTGACCACGGCCTCCCGTGCGGCGACGTCGGCGCGAACCCCCTCGATGATGGAGTCGAGCACGTTGGCCGAACTCATGACTTGCCGATTCCCTTCTCGCGCACCCGGGTCTCCTCGAAGGGTAGCCGCCCCGGATGTGCCATCCGTCACCGACCCTCGGTGTCCGGGTTGGTGGGATCGCGGCCCTCGTCGAGCGCGTCCCAGATCATGCGTTCGGACAGGCCGGTGCCGCCCTCGTCACCGGCCCCCTCGCCACGGGCCGCGGCCCGCCGGGCGCCCGGGGCCGCGTACCGGCCGGCACCGCCCGCCGCACCGGCCGCGGCCCGCATCAACAGCACCGCCCCGGCCAGCGTGCACACCGCCGCGACCAGGGTCAGCACCGCCCCGCCGTAGAACCGGTGGCTGCCGACGAGTTCGGCGACCGGCGCCTCGACCAGCCGGGCGGCCCGCGGCGCGACGTCCTTGACCACCCACTGGCTGATGGCCAGGTAGGCGGTCCCGGCGCTGGCCAGCGCCACCAGCACGGCCAGCAGCCGCAGCATCAGTCCGCGCACCGCCAGTGCCGCCACCGCCGCCGCCAGCGCCACCAGCGCCAGCGGCACCAGCGCGGTCGACCAGGTCGCCCCGGACAGCGTCACGGTCTTCGGGTGGGTCAGCCCGTCGAAGGTGGTGATCTGCACCCAGCCGACCCGCGACGCCGCCCACAGCGCCGCCGCGGCGACGACGAGCAGCAGCTGCGCGACCCGGATCACGGCTCGCTCAGCGTTTCCGCGGCCGCGATCGCGTTGAGCACCGCGCGGGCCTTGTTGGAGGCCTCGTTGAACTCGAACGGGCCGTTGGAGTCGGCCACCACCCCACCGCCGGACTGCACGTAGGCGGTGCCGTTGCGCATCAGCGCGGTGCGGATCGCGATGGCGAAATCGGCGTTGCCGGCGAAGTCGAGGTAGCCCACCACCCCGCCGTACAGGCCGCGGCGGGTCAGCTCCACCTCCTCGATGAGCTCCATCGCCCGCACCTTCGGCGCCCCGGTGAGCGTGCCGGCCGGGAAGCAGGCGGTGACCGCGTCCAGCGCGGTCCGGCCCTCGGCGAGCTCGCCGCTGACCACCGACACCAGGTGCATGACGTGGCTGTAGCGCTCGATGTGGCTGTAGTCCTCCACCCGCACCGTGCCGGGCCGACACACCCGGCCCAGGTCGTTGCGCCCGAGGTCGACCAGCATCAGGTGCTCGGCGCGTTCCTTCTCGTCGGCCAGCAGCTCCTTCTCCAGCAGTAGGTCCTCCTCCTCGGTGGCGCCGCGCCACCGGGTGCCCGCGATGGGGTGCGTGCTGGCCCGGCCGTCCTTGACCGTCACCAGTGCCTCCGGGCTGGACCCGACGATCGAGAAGTCCAGCCCGCCGTCGGCGTCCGGCACGTTGAGCAGGTACATGTACGGGCTGGGGTTGCTCACCCGCAGCATCCGGTAGACATCCAGCGGATCGGCGTCGGTGGTCATCTCGAACCGCTGCGACGGCACCACCTGGAACGCCTCGCCGGCCTCGATGTCGCCGACGAGCTTCTCGACGATCCTGGTGTACTCCGCCACGGTGCGCTGGGCGCGGAAGCTCGGCCGCGGCCGGGAGAAGGTGGCCACCGTCGACGGCAGCGGCGCGCCGAGCGCGGCGGTCATCACGTCCAGCCGGGCCACCGCGTCGTCGTAGGCCTGGTCCACCCGCTCGTCGGAGCCGTCCCAGTTCACCGCGTTGGCGATCAGCGTGATGGTGCCCTCGTGGTGGTCCACCGCGGCCATGTCGGTGGCCAGCAGCAGCAGGACATCCGGCAGCCCGAGGTCGTCGACGGTCAGCTCGGGCAGCCGCTCCAGCCGGCGCACCAGGTCGTAGGCGAAGAACCCGACCAGGCCGCTGGTCAGCGGGGGCAGGCCGGGCAGCGGCTCGGTGCGCAGCAGCTCGATCGTCCTGCGCACCGCCTCCAGCGGGTCCCCGCCCACCGGCGCGCCCTGCGGGGTGGCACCCAGCCAGACCGCCTCGCCGTCGCGCACGGTCAGCGCGGACGGCGCCCCGGCGCCGATGAACGACCACCGCGACCAGCTGCGGCCGTTCTCGGCCGACTCGAGCAGGAAGGTGCCGGGCCGGTTGGCGGCGAGCTTCCGGTACGCCGAGAGCGGCGTCTCGCTGTCGGCGAGCACCTTCCGGGTCACCGGGACAACCCGGTGCTCGGCGGCCAGCGCCCGGAACTCCGCGCGCGAGGTGGTGGTCGACAACGGCTGGTTGGCGGTGGTCTGCACGGGATCAATACTCCCAGACCGCCCGGGACGGGTCGGCGTAGCGTGACGTTCCATGAGACGCGGAGACCGTGCGCCCGAGTTCGCGCTGCCCGACCACACCGGCACCCCGCACACCCTGACCGGCCTGCTGGCCGACGGGCCGGTGGTGTTGTTCTTCTACCCGGCGGCGATGACGCCGGGCTGCACCCGGGAGGCCTGCCACTTCCGCGACCTCGGCGCCCAGTTCGCCGCGGTCGGCGCCACCCGGGTGGGCATCAGCACCGATCCGGTGGCAAAGCTGGCCCGGTTCGCCGACCAGCACCACTTCGACTACCCGCTGCTCTCCGACGCCGACGGGGCGACCGCGCGCGCCTACGGCGTCAAACGGGGCCTGCTCGGGGCGGTGCTGCCGGTGCGGCGCACCACCTTCGTCATCGACACCGACCGCACCGTCCTGGACGTCGTCTCCAGCGAGCTGAACATGCAGGTGCACGCCGACAAGGCGCTGCAGGTGCTGCGCGCCCGCAAGAGCGGGGTCTGACCGGCCCGGTGATGTGTGCCGGCTAGGCCTCGGGGCCGAGCAGCAGGTCGGCGTCGAAGCAGGTGTGGTCGCCGGTGTGACAGGCCCCGCCGACCTGGTCGACCTCCAGCAGCACGGTGTCGCCGTCGCAGTCGAGCCGCACCGAGTGCACGTACTGGGTGTGCCCGGAGGTGTCGCCCTTGACCCACAGCTGCCCGCGCGAGCGGGAGAAATAGGTGGCCCGGCGGGTGGCCAGGGTGCGGGCCAGCGCCTCGTCGTTCATCCACGCCACCATCAGCACCTTGCCGGTGGCCCGCTCCTGGGCGACGGCGGCGAACAGGCCGTTGGCGTCGCGCTTGAGCCGCGCGGCGATCGCCGGATCGAGTTGGGTTCCGCTGCTCATCGGGGTTCTCCGCTCTTCGCGCAAGCGCTCATCGGGGTGTTCGGCTCTTCGCGCAAGCGCTCATCGGGGTGTTCGGCTCTTCGCGCGAGCGCTCATCGGGGTGTTCGGCTCTTCGCGCGAGCGCTCATCGGGGTGTTCGGCTCTTCGCGCGAGCGCTCATCGCACGGTGATTCCGTCGGCCCGCATCGCGTCCTTGACCTGCGCGATCGTCAGCTCCCGGAAGTGGAACACGCTGGCCGCCAGCACCGCGTCGGCCCCGGCGTGCACCGCGGCCGGGAAGTGCTCCGGTTTGCCGGCGCCGCCGCTGGCGATCACCGGGATGCGCACCGCCGCGCGCACCGCCCGGATCATCGGCAGGTCGAAGCCGGCCTTGGTGCCGTCGGCGTCCATCGAGTTGAGCAGGATCTCCCCCACCCCCAGCTCGGCGCCGCGCACCGCCCACTCCACCGCGTCGATGCCGGTGCCGCGGCGGCCGCCGTGCGTGGTGACCTCCCAGCCCGACGGGGTGGGCGGCGCACCCGCCGGCACCGTGCGGGCGTCCACCGACAGCACGATGCACTGCGAGCCGAACCGGCGCGACAGCTCGGCCAGCAGCTCCGGGCGCGCGATCGCGGCGGTGTTCACCGACACCTTGTCCGCCCCGGCGCGCAGCAGGGTGTCGACGTCCTCCACCGAGCGCACCCCGCCGCCGACGGTGAGCGGGATGAACACCTGCTCGGCAGTGCGGCGCACCACCTCGAGCATGGTGGCCCGCCCGGACGAGGAGGCGGTGACGTCGAGGAAGGTCAGCTCGTCCGCCCCCTCGGCGTCGTAGGCGGCCGCCAGCTCCACCGGGTCGCCGGCGTCGCGCAGGTTGGCGAAGTTGACGCCCTTGACCACCCGGCCGGCGTCGACGTCCAGGCACGGGATCACCCGCACCGCCAGTTGCTGTCCGTCAGCCATCTCGATACTCCGCAGGGTCGCCGACGGCCCGCAGGACGTCGAGCATCTCGTCGTGCACGCCGGGCGCGGCGGCCAGCGCCGAGTCCGACGTGATGGTCCAGGGGCGGCCCGCCAGGTCGGTGACCACCCCGCCGGCCGAGCGCAGCAGCGCCACCCCGGCCGCGTGGTCCCACACGTGGTGGCCGAAACTGATCGCCGCGCCGAGAATCCCGGCCGCGGTGTAGGCCAGGTCCAGCCCGGTGCAGCCGTGCATGCGCACCCGGGTGCAGTGCTGGTTGAGCCGGTCGAGCACCGCCACCCGGTAGCGCCGCGGGAACCGGCCGCGCGGGTTCTTGGTCAGCGATCCGGCCGCCACCACACTGTCGCGCAGCCGGGCCGGCGCCAGCGCGGGTTGGTCGACACCGTTGAGGCGCAACGGTTTTCCCACCACCGCGGTGAACCGCTGGCCGACGAACGGCAGCCAGGTCAGCCCGGCGACCGGCTCGCCGTCGCGCAGCAGCCCGAGCAGGATCGCCGCGGTGGGCAGCCCGGCCGCGTAGTTGATGGTGCCGTCGACCGGGTCGAGCACCCACACCAGCCCCGATCCGACCGCCGCCCCGCCGTACTCCTCGCCGTGCACACCGATGCCGGTGGCGGCGCGCAGCGCCTCGGTGACCTGTCGCTCGATGGCCAGGTCCACCTCGGTGGCGAAGTCGTCACCGGCCTTGGCCACCGCGGACTCGGCGCGGTGGCCGTCGAGGAACGGCCGCACCGCGGCGTCGAGCACCGCGGCGGCCTCGCCGACGAGCGCGTCGAGATCGGGGTCGTCCAGGGACATCTCGGGGCTACTGCCGCACCGCGGCCAGGGCTTCCGGCAGCGTGAACCGCTGCGCGTACAGGGCTTTGCCGACGATCGCGCCCTCCACCCCGACACCGGTCAGGGTGGCGATGGCACGCAGGTCGTCCAGGCTCGACACCCCACCGGAGGCGATCACCGGGGCGTCGGTGCGCTCGCAGACCGCCTTGAGCAGCTCCAGATTCGGCCCGCGCAGGGTGCCGTCCTTGGTGACGTCGGTGACGACGTAGCGCGAGCAGCCCTCGCGGTTGAGCCGGTCGAGCACCTCCCACAGGTCGCCGCCGTCGGTCTCCCAGCCGCGGCCGCGCAGCCGGTGCCGGCCGTCGACGATCTTGACGTCCAGGCCGACGGCGACCCGCTCGCCGTGCTCGGCGATCACCTTGGCGCACCAGGCCGGGTTCTCCAGCGCGGCGGTGCCCAGGTTGACCCGGGCGCAGCCGGTGGCCAGCGCGGCGGCAAGCGACTCGTCGTCGCGGATGCCACCGGACAGCTCCACCTTCACGTCGAGCCGGCCGACCACCTCGGCCAGCAGTTCCCGGTTGGAGCCGCGGCCGAACGCGGCGTCGAGGTCCACCAGGTGGATCCACTCGGCGCCGTCGCGCTGCCAGCCCAGGGCGGCCTCCAGCGCCGAGCCGTACTCGGTCTCGCTGCCGGCCTGGCCCTGCACCAGCCGCACGGCCTTGCCGTCCACCACGTCGACGGCGGGGAGAAGAATCAGCGACGGATTGTCAGTCACGGGGCGCAACCTTACCTAGAGCTCGTCGACCCAGTTGGCCAGCAGGGTGGCGCCGGCGTCGCCACTCTTCTCCGGATGGAACTGGGTGGCCGACAACGGCCCGTCCTCCACGGCGGCCAGGAACCGCACGTGGTGGGTCGCCCAGGTCAGCAGCGCATCCGGAGCGCCCGCCCAGGCCTGGGCGGCGTAGGAGTGCACGAAGTAGAACCGGGTGTCGGGGTCCAGGCCCTTGAACAGCCGGCTGCCCGCCGGGGCCTGCACCACGTTCCAGCCCATGTGCGGTACCACCGGGGCGTCCAGCCGCTCCACCGTGCCGGGCCACTGGCCGCAACCGGCGGCCTCCACCCCGTGCTCGACGCCGCGCACGAACAGGATCTGCATGCCCACGCAGATCCCCAGCACCGGCCGGCCCGCGGCCACCCGCTCGGCGATGATCCGCTCGCCGCCGATGCCGCGCAGCCCGGCCATGCACGCCGCGAACGCCCCCACCCCGGGCACCACCAGCCCGTCGGCGTTGCGGGCGGCGTCGGCGTCGGCGGTGACGTCGACGTCGGCGCCGACCCGGGCCAGGGCCCGCTGCGCCGAGCGCAGGTTGCCCGAGCCGTAGTCGAGGATCACCACCCGCTTGGCCGCGCTCACAGCATCCCCTTGGTCGACGGCACCCCGCTCACCCGCGGGTCGAACTCGACGGCCTCGCGCAGCGCCCGGGCCACCGCCTTGAACTGCGCCTCGGTGATGTGGTGCGGGTCGCGGCCGTAGAGGGTGCGCACGTGCAGCGCGATGCGGGCGTTGAGCGCCAGCGACTCGAACACGTGCCGGTTGATCACGGTGTGGTACGGCACGCTCGAGCCGGCGATGGTGCTGTGCAGCAGGTACTCCGGCTCGCCGGTGTGCACGCAGTAGGGCCGGCCGGACACGTCGACCACCGCGTGTGCCAGCGTCTCGTCCATCGGGATGAACGCGTCGCCGAACCGGCGGATGCCCTTCTTGTCGCCGAGCGCCTGGCCGAGCGCCTGACCGAGCACGATCGCGGTGTCCTCGACGGTGTGGTGCGCCTCGATGTGCACGTCGCCCTGCGCACGCACGGTGAGGTCGAAGCCGGCGTGGCTGCCCAGCGCGGTGAGCATGTGGTCGTAGAACGGCACGCCGGTGTCGATGTCGACCACCCCGGTGCCGTCGAGGTTGAGTTCCACCACGATGTCGGATTCGCGGGTGGTGCGCTGCACGCGGGCGGTCCGCGGCGTGAGCGGCGTTGCGGTCATGATGCTCCTATGCGTGCGCTGGCCTGCAGCAGCGCGTCGTTCTCGTGGGCGAGCCCGATGGTGGTCCGAAGGTAGCCGGGGATGCCGACGTCGCGGATCAGCACGCCGGCGTCCAGGTAGCGCCGCCAGGTGGCGGCGGCGTCGGCGAACGTGCCGAACAGCACGAAGTTGGCGTCGCTGGGGATCACCGTGAAGCCCAGCCGGCGCAGCTCGGTACTGACCCGCTCCCGCTCGGCGATCAGGGTGGACACGCTGGCCAGGGTCTCGTCGGCGTGCCGCAGCGCGGCCCGGGCGGCGGCCTGGGTCAGCGACGACAGGTGGTAGGGCAACCGCACCAGCAGCAGCGCGTCGATCACCGCCGGGGCGGCGACCAGGTAGCCCAGCCGGCCCCCGGCGAAGGCGAACGCCTTGCTCATGGTGCGGCTGACCACCACCTTGTCCGGGAACTCGTCGATCAGCCGAACCGCGCTGGGCTGCGCGGAGAACTCGCCGTAGGCCTCGTCGACGATGAGGATGCCGGCGCTCATCGCCTCGGCCAGCCGGCGCAGGTCGTCGAGCGAAACGCTCTGTCCGGTCGGGTTGTTCGGGCTGGTGACGAAGACGATGTCGGGGTTGTGCTCCTTGATCGCCGCGACCGCCACCGCGGTGTCCAGGCCGAAGTCCTCGGCCCGGGCGGCCTCGATCCAGGCGGTCCGGGTGCCGTCGGAGATGATCGGGTGCATCGAGTAGGACGGCGTGAACCCCAGCGCGGTGCGGCCCGGGCCGCCGAACGCCTGCAGCAGCTGTTGCAGGATCTCGTTGGAACCGTTTGCCGCCCAGAGGTTCTCGACCGTCACCGGCACGCCGGTGCGGCGCGACACGTAGGCCGCCAGGTCGGTGCGCAGCGCCACCGCGTCGCGGTCCGGGTAGCGGTGCAGCTCGGCGGCGGCCGCCCGCACCGCCGCGGCCACGTCGTCGACGAGCGCCTGGGTCGGCGGGTGCGGGTTCTCGTTGGTGTTCAGCCGCACCGGCACGTCGAGTTGCGGTGCGCCGTAAGGGGATTTGCCCCGCAGGTCGTCCCGCAACGGCAGCTGCGCCAGCCCGATCCGGCTGCCCGGTGCGGTCACGACTCGAACCTCCGCCGCACCGCCTCGCCGTGCGCGGGCAGATCCTCGGCCTTGGCCAGGGTGATGACGTGGCCGCTGACGTCCTTGAGCGCGGCCTCGTCGTAGTCCACCACGTGGATCCCGCGCAGGAAGGTCTGCACGCTCAGCCCGCTGGAGTGCCGGGCCGAACCGGCGGTGGGCAGCACGTGGTTGGACCCGGCGCAGTAGTCGCCGAGGCTCACCGGCGCGTACGGGCCGACGAAGATCGCGCCGGCCGAACGGATCCGGCCGGCCACCGCGCGGGCGTCGGCGGTCTGGATCTCGAGGTGTTCGGCGGCGTAGGCGTTGACCACCCGGATGCCGGCGTCGAGGTCGTCGACGAGCACGACGGCCGACTGCCGGCCGGTCAGCGCGGCGGTGACCCGCTCGCGGTGCACGGTGGTGCGCAGCTGCTCGGCCACCGCCGCGTCGACGGCGTCGGCGAGCTCGACCGACGGGGTGACCAGCACGCTGGCCGCCATCTCGTCGTGCTCGGCCTGGCTGATCAGGTCGGCGGCGACGTGGTTCGGGTCGGCGGTGTGGTCGGCCAGGATCGCCACCTCGGTGGGGCCCGCCTCGGCGTCGATGCCGACCAGCGAGCGGCAGATCCGCTTGGCGGCGGTGACGTAGATGTTGCCGGGCCCGGTGATCATGTCGACCGGGGCGAGTTCGGCGCCGTCGGTGTCGGTGCCGCCGTAGGCGAACAGCGCGACGGCCTGGGCGCCGCCGACCGCCCACACCTCGTCGACGCCGAGCAGCGCCGCGGCGGCCAGGATGGTCGGGTGCGGCAGCCCGGCGAAGCGGCCCTGCCCGGAGGCCTGCGGCGGGCTGGCGATGACCAGCGACTCGACCCCGGCCGCCTGGGCGGGCACCACGTTCATCACCACGCTGGACGGGTAGACGGCGTTGCCGCCGGGCACGTAGAGCCCGACCCGCTCCACCGGCACCCAGCGTTCGGTGACGGTCGCGCCCGGGCCGAGCGTGGTGGTGGTGTCGGTGCGACGCTGGTCGGCGTGCACCCGACGGGCCCGATCGATCGCCACCTCCAGCGCGGCGCGCACGTCACCGGGCAGCTCGTCCAGCGCGGCGCGCAGCGCGTCGGCCGGCACCCGCACCCGCTCCGGGCGCACCCCGTCGAAGGACTCGCCGTAGTCCAGCGCGGCCTGCGCCCCCCGCTCGGCGACGGCCTGCACGATCGGGCGGACCTTGGGCACCACGTGCTCGACGTCCACCCCGCCGCGCGGCAGCGCGGACCGCAGCTGCGCCGGGGACAGCTGCGCGCCTCGGAAATCGATGCGGGCCATGACGGGGGGCGATACGTTCACAGAGACCATTGTCCCAGAGCAGGCCAAATCGACGACGGAGCCGTCATGAGCGAACTCCCCGCGGTGTTCCCCAAGTGGTTCGACCGGTTGCAGGTCAAGTACTTCAACCCGGTGATCCGTCCGCTGGCCGGCAAGGTGCCGGGGTTGGCGCTGATCGAGCACCGGGGCCGAAAAACCCAGCGGCCGTACCGGACTCCGGTGACCGCCTTCCGCAAGGGCAACCTGGTGGCGATCGTGCTCGGCCACGGCAGGACCGACTGGGTGCGCAACGTGCTGGCCGCCGGGGAGGCCGATCTGCGGATGAACCGCGACCGGCTGCACCTGGTCAACCCGCGCATCCTGCCGGCCGGCAGCGACGCCACCGGGCTGCCGACGCCGGTGCGGCTGCAGGCCCGCCGGGTCGCGGTGTTCCTGGCCGACGTGGTGTGACCCCGCCCGGGTGTGAGGTTGCCCACCCGGAAACCGGGATGCGCCCGGGCCGGCGGCCCTGACAGACTCGTCGGGTGAGTTGGGAGGTCTGGCCGGCGTTCCTGGGCGCGGCCGTCGCGATCAGCCTCTCCCCCGGCGCCGGGGCGGTGCAGTCGATGGCCACCGGGCTGACCCACGGCGTGCGCCGTGGCGTGTTCTCCGTGCTCGGCCTGCAGGCCGGGTTGATGCTGCAGCTGACGCTGGTGGCCGTCGGGCTGGGCGCGGCGGTCGCCTCGTCGGTGCTGGCGTTCACGATCATCAAGTGGGTCGGGGTGGGTTACCTGCTGTACCTGGCCGTGCAGCAGTGGCGCACCGCCGGCCGCGACCTGCGCGAGCAGCTCGACGGCCCGGTCGAGGGCGGCCGCGGCGCGCTGTTCGTGCGCGGGTTCCTGGTCAACGCCACCAACCCGAAGGGGCTGGTGTTCTTCCTGGCGGTGCTGCCGCAGTTCCTGGTGCCCACCGAGCCGCTGCTGCCGCAGTACCTGGCCATGGCGGTGACCATGACCGCGGTCGACATCGTGGTGATGGTCGGCTACACCGCGCTGGCGGCGCGGCTGGTCGCCCGGCTGCACTCGGCCCGCCGGCAGGCGCTGCTGGGCCGGGTGTTCTCCGGCCTGTTCGCGGTGGCGGCGGTGGCGCTGAGCTTCGCCCGCCGCGGCTCGGCCGCCGCGTAGCGCCTCACACGTCCAGGCCGATGTCGAGGGTGCGCACCGAGTGGGTGAGCGCCCCGACCGCCAGATAGTCCACCCCGGTGCGGGCGTAGTCGGCGGCGTTCTCCAGCGACAGCCCGCCCGAGGACTCCAGCATGGTCGACGGCGACCGGGCGTCGCGACGCTGCACCGCGATCTGGGTCTGCCAGACCGGGAAGTTGTCCAGCAGCACCAGTTCCACGCCCTCGGCGAGCACCTCGTCGAGCTGCTCGAGGGTGTCGACCTCGACCTCGCAGGGCAGGCCGGGGGCTTCGCGGCGTACCGCCCGCAGCGCGGCGGTCACCGACCCGGCCGCGGCGACGTGGTTGTCCTTGATCAGCGCGGCGTCGCCGAGGCCCATCCGGTGGTTGGTCCCCCCGCCGACCCGCACCGCGTACTTCTGCAGCGTGCGCAGCCCGGGCAGGGTCTTGCGGGTGTCGCGGATGCGGGCGGCGGTGCCGGCCACCGCGTCCACCCAGGCGGCGGTGGCGGTGGCCACCCCGGACAGGTGGCAGACCAGGTTGAGCATGGTCCGCTCGGCGGTGAGCAGCCCGCGGGTGGGCGCCTCGACGACGAGCGCGGCGTCGCCGGGGGCCAGGCGGGCACCGTCGGACACCCGCTCCTTGACCAGGTACCCGCCCGCGCCGATGACGGCGTCGAGCACCAGCAGCGCGATCTCCACCCCGGCGATCACGCCGGGCTCACGGCACACCATGGCCGCGGTGGTGGTGGCGTCGGCCGGCACGGTGGCCAGCGTGGTGACGTCGGGGCCGTAGCGCAGGTCCTCGTCGAGGGCACGCGCGATGACATCGCGGGCCTCGGTGCGTTCGGCGTCCGTGAGGTTCATTCAGCACACTCCTGCCGGCGTCTCGATGGTCGGGGTGCCGTCGGCGCGCAGCCGCACGTCGATGCGGTGCGCCAGGGCGGGATCGGGGTCGGGGAAGTCGGCGCGGTGGTGGCAGCCGCGCGACTCGGTGCGGTGCAGCGCGGCGAGCACGAGTGCGCGGGCGGTGGCGGTCAGCGCGGCGTCCTCGGCGTCGGCGGCCGTGGTCAACCGGCGTGGTGCGGCGTCGGCCAGCAGCGCGGCCAGCCGGGCCAGCCCGTCGGCGTCGCGCAGCACCCCGGCGTCGCGGCCCATGGCCTGCTGCAGTACCGCCCGCGGCAGCACCGGCCGCACCGGCGGTTCGGCGGGCGCGGCGGTGACCGCACCGGTCTCGGCGGCGTGCGCCGCGGCGGCCGCCCCGGCCCGGCCGCCCACCACCAGGCCCTCCAGCAGGCTGTTGGAGGCCAGCCGGTTGGCGCCGTGCATCCCGGTGCGGGCCACCTCGCCGGCGGCGAACAGCCCGGGCAGCGCGGTGCGGCCGAACGCATCGGTGCGCACCCCGCCGCAGCTGTAGTGGGCGCCCGGGGTGACCGGGACGGGTTCGCGCACCGGGTCGATGCCGGCGGCCCGGCAGGCCGCGGTGACGGTCGGGAACCGGGCGGCGAAGTCCGGGATGCCGCGGGCGTCGAGCAGCACGTGGTCGGTGCCGGTGGCGCGCATGCGGGCGTGCACGGCGGCGGCGACGACGTCGCGCGGGGCGAGATCGCCCATCGGATGCACCCCGGCGGTCACCGGCAGGCCGGTGACGTCGACGAGCAGCCCGCCCTCGCCGCGCACCGCCTCGCTGATCAGCGGGCGGCGCCCGCCGGCCGGGCCGGTGGCGAGCATCGTCGGGTGGAACTGGACGAACTCCAGGTCGGCCACCGCCACCCCGGCGTCGAGCGCCAGGGCGATCCCGTCACCGGTGGAACCGTCCGGATTGGTGGTGGCCGGGTACAGCTGGCCCAGCCCACCGGTGGCCAGCACCACCGCCGGGGCGTGCACGACGCCGATCCCGTCGCCGTTGCGCACCAGTACCCCGGTCACCCCGTGGTCGTCGCGCAGCACCTGCAGCACCACGTGGTCACGACGGATGTCGAGCCCGGCCGCGGCTGCCTCCAGGGCGCGCTGCACCTCCGCGCCGGTGGCGTCGCCGCCGGCGTGCACGATGCGCCGCCGGGAGTGCCCGCCCTCGCGGGTCAGCGCCCAGCGGCCGGGGGCGGCCTCGTCGAACCGGGCCCCGTGGCCGGCCAGGTCGCACACCGCGCGGTAGCCGTCGGCGACGATGGAGCGCACCGCCTCCGGGTCGCACAGCCCGCCGCCGGCGGCCAGCGTGTCGGCGACGTGGGTCTCGACGGCGTCGTCGGTGTCCGGGACGGCCACCGCGATGCCGCCCTGGGCGTAGAACGTGGCGGTGACGCCCGGCGCGTCGGTGGCCTTGCTGAGCACCACCACCCGGCGGCCGGCGCGGTGGGCGGCCAGCGCCGCGACGAGTCCGGCCACCCCGGTGCCGACCACCACCACGTCGGCACGGTGCTGCCAGCGGCCGGCCCACCGGCCGGCGCCGCAGGCCGGGCCGAGGGTCATTCGCCGCCGCCAGGCTGCCCGATCTCGATCATCCGCTGCACGCTGCGCCGGGCCCGGGCCGCGACCTCGGGGTCGACGTCGACCACGTCCCGGCCCTCGCGCAGCGCCCGCAGCAGCGCGCCGGGGGTGATCATCTTCATGTACCGGCACGAGGCCCGGTCGTTGACCGCCCGGAACTCGATGTCGGGGGCGGCGCGGCGCAGCTGGTGCAGCATGCCGATCTCGGTGGCGACGAGCACCTCGCGGGCCTTGGATGCGCGGGCGGCGTCGATCATCCCGCCGGTGGACAGGATCTTGACCCGCTCGGCCGGGACCGCGCCCTCACCGGCCAGGTACAGCGCCGAGGTGGCGCAGCCGCACTCGGGGTGCACGAACAGCTCGGCCTCCGGGTGCCGGCGGGCCTGCTCGGCGAGTTCGTCGCCGTTGATGCCGGCGTGCACGTGGCACTCCCCGGCCCAGATGTGCATGTTCTGCCGCCCGGTCACCCGGCGCACGTGTGCGCCGAGGAACTGGTCCGGGCAGAACAGCACCTCCTGCTCGGCCGGGATGGAGGCCACCACCTCCACGGCGTTGGACGAGGTGCAGCAGATGTCGGTCTCGGCCTTGACCGCCGCGGTGGTGTTCACGTAGGACACCACCACCGCGCCGGGGTGTTCGGCCTTCCAGGCGCGCAGCTCGTCGGCGGTGATGGAGTCGGCCAGCGAACAGGTGGCCCGGGCGTCGGGGATGATCACCGTCTTGTCCGGGCTGAGGATCTTGGCCGTCTCGGCCATGAAGTGCACGCCGCAGAACACGATGGTGTCCTCCGGCGCCTCGGCCGCGATGCGCGACAGTGCCAGCGAGTCGCCGACGTGGTCGGCGACGTCCTGAATCTCCGGGAGCTGGTAGTTGTGCGCGAGAATGGTCGCGTTGCGCTCCTCGGCCAGACGGCGGACCTCGGCGGCCCACTCCGCCGTGGGCTGCACGTCCTCGCCCCGGACGTCGTCGGCGGGGCGCTGGTCCAGCACGGTCACAAGGGTCTCCTCTGCCTCACGGGAGTTTTCGACTTAGAATCGAAAACATGCCCCATACTAGCACCGCACACGAGGTGCTCGCGGTCGTGTTCCAGGTTCGCGGGATCGACACCCGTCGACCCGCGCTGCACGTGCTGCTGTGGCAGCGCGGCATGGAGCCCGAGCGCGGCAGGTGGTCCCTGCCCGGCGGCCGGCTCGGCGACGACGAGGACCTGACCACCTCGGTGCGTCGCCAGCTCGCCGAGAAGGTCGACCTGCGCCAGGTGGCCCACCTCGAGCAGCTCGCGGTGTTCTCCGATCCGCACCGGGTGCCCGAGGTGCGCACCATCGCCTCGACCTTCCTGGGGCTGGTGCCCTCCCCCGCCACCCCCGACCTGCCGCCGGACACCCGCTGGCACCCGGTCGACGCGCTGCCGGAGATGGCCTTCGACCACGGCCCGATGGTCAGTCACGCCCACCACCGGCTGGTCGCCAAGCTCTCCTACACCAACATCGGATTCGCGCTGGCGCCAAAGGAATTCGCACTCTCGACGCTGCGGGACATCTACTCGGCCGCGCTCGGCTACCCGGTCGACACCACCAATCTGCAGCGCGTGCTGCAGCGCCGCAACGTCATCACCCGCACCGGCACCACCGCCCGCTCCGGGCGCTCCGGCGGCCGCCCGGCGGCGCTGTTCCGGTTCACCGAGGACCGCTACCGCGTCACCGACGAGTTCGCCGCGCTCCGGCCGCCCGGGTGAGTCGAGTGGATTCTTAGAGCTTTCTTAAGTAAGAATGGCCCGGTGACTTTCGGCAGGGCGATCCCGGCGACCGACGGCGGATGGACCGGTCCGGCGCCGCACCAGCGGCTGACCCGCGGGGAGCGCCCGCTGCCGCCCGAGGACGATCCGTTCTACCGGCCGCCGGACGGCTTCGAGGACGCGGCCCCGGGCACGGTGCTGCGTTCCCGGGAGGTGGAGCTGGCCTTCCTCGGGGTGATCCCGCAGCGGCTGGCCGCCACCCAGCTGCTGTACCGCACCACCGACTTCGGCGGCCGGCCGCAGGCGACCGCCACGACGGTCATCCTGCCCGCGGAGCGGGCGGGCGACGGTCGGCCCTGCCCGATCGTGTCCTACCAGTGCGCGATCGACGCGGTGACCGGGCGCTGCTTCCCGTCCTACGCGCTGCGCCGCGGGGCACGGGCGCTGGGCTCCTTCGCCCAGTTCGAGTTCCTGCTCGTCGCGGCCGCGCTGGCCGAGGGCTGGGCGGTTTCGGTGCCCGACCACGAGGGCCCGGACGGCAGCTGGGGCGCCCCCTACGAACCCGGCTACCACGTCCTCGACGGCATCCGCGCCGCGCAGCGCTTCGCCCCGCTGGGTCTGTCGGCCGCCGCGCCGGTCGGGCTGTGGGGGTACTCCGGCGGCGGGCTGGCCTCGGCGTGGGCCGCCGAGGTGCACGACCGCTACGCCCCCGAGCTGAACCTGGTCGGCGCGGTGCTGGGCTCGCCGGTGGGCGACCTCGGGCACGCGTTCCGCCGGCTCAACGGCAGCCTGTTCGCGGCGCTGCCGGCCCTGGTGGTGGCCGCGCTGGCCGACGTGTACCCGGAGCTCGACCGGATCATCGACGAGCACGCCACCGGCTCCGGCAAGGCGATGCTGGACCGGATCCGCCGGATGACCACCGGGCAGGCGCTGCTGCGCTTCGCCGGCCTGGACATGGGCCGGCTGGTGGACCGGCCGCTCGAGGAGATCCTGGCCAGCCCGGAGATGCGGTACATCTTCGACGACATCAAGCTGGGCAAGGCCGCCCCGCGCCCGCCGGTGCTCATCGTGCAGGCGCTGCACGACCAGATCGTGTCGGTGCGCGACATCGACGCGCTGGCCGACGCCTACCTGGCGGGCGGGGCCAGCGTCACCTACCACCGCGACCTGTTCAGCGAGCACATGCTTTTGCACCCGCTGTCGGCGCCGATGACGCTGCGCTGGCTGCGCGACCGGTTCGCCGGCCGCCCGGTGCGCGAGCACCTGATGCGCACCAAGTGGCCGACGATGTTCAACCCGTCGACCTACCGCGGCATGCTGCGGCTCGGGCTGATCAGCGCGAAGGTGGCGCTGGGTCGGCCGGCAGCGCGCCGCCCGTTGTCGGCACTGGATCGATAGCCGACTCCTGCGGCGGCCAGCCGCCCAGGTCGTCGCGCACCGCCGCGACCGCCGCCAGCGCGTAGACCAGCGCCGCCGCCGCGACCGGGAACAGGACGGTCAGCGCGATCTGGGCCGGGGTGTGCCCGAAGAACACCGGCGGCGCCTCGGCGACGTGGTGCACCCGGTGCTCCTCGGAGACCGGTGCGGCGTCGAGGTCGAGGACGCCGTAGCGCAGGCGCACCAGCGCGGCGCCGATCCCGGCCGCCGCCGCGCTGCCCGCGGCCGTGCCGACCGCCAGTGCCGCGGCGGCCAGCGGGCCGCGGTGCGGCCGCCACTGCCAGACCGCGACCGCCGCCACCACGCCGACCACCGACAGCATGCCGACCAGCAGGAAGGCCGAGACGAACAGGTGGTCGGCCTCGGCACCGAGGTAGGCGTGCACCCGCTCGCCGGACCGGTTCAGCGCGATCACCCCGCGCGCCGGCGGGGCCAGCACCGACCACACCAGCCCGGTCAGCGCCCCGGCCGCGGTCAGCACGGCGACGATGGTCAGCGCGGCACGGGCCCGCGAGACGCGCGGCGGCGCCGGGGCGGTCGGGTCAGCGTCGGTCATCCAGGTCCTTCGAGTCGATCAGCCCGTGCCGGGAGCAGTGGGCCGACCAACCGTCCGGACGTACCTGCACCACCATCCGGCGCCCGCACTCGGCGCAGAACCGCGGCGGTTCCAGACCGAGTTGCGCGGCGGTCGGCGTGTGTCCCCCAGCCGGTTCACCGGTGTAGACGTTGAACATCCTCGCAGACGGCCCTCGGTGGATCTCGGTCGTGCTCACAGGGTGGCGTTGAGGGCCTTGATCGGCATCTGCAGGTCCTCGAGCATGTCCAGGTCGGCCTCGGCGGGCCGGCCCAGCGTGGTCAGGTAGTTGCCCACGATCACCGCGTTGATGCCGCCCAGGATGCCCTTCTTGGCGCCCAGGTCGCCCAGGGTGAGCTCGCGGCCGCCGGCGAACCGCAGGATGGTGCGCGGCAGCGCCAGCCGGAACGCGCCCACCGCCTTGAGCGCCTCGGTGGCCGGCAGCACCTCCAGGTGCCCGAACGGGGTGCCCGGGCGCGGGTTGAGGAAGTTCAGCGGCACCTCGTGCGGATCGAGTTCGGCCAGCTGCGCGGCGAACTCGGCGCGTTGCTCGAGGGTCTCGCCCATGCCGAGGATGCCGCCGCAGCACACCTCCATCCCGGCCTCGCGCACCAGCTGCAGCGTCTCGCGTCGCTCCTCCCAGGTGTGGGTGGTCACCACGTTTGGGAAGAACGAGCGGGCGGTCTCCAGGTTGTGGTTGTAGCGGTGCACGCCCAGGTCGGCGAGCTGCTGCACCTGTTCGGGGGTGAGGATGCCCAGCGAGCAGGCGACGTTGATCTCCACCTCGCTGCGGATCGCCTCGATCCCGGCGGCCACCTGGGCCATCAGCCGCTCGTCGGGGCCGCGCACGGCCGCGACGATGCAGAACTCGGTGGCACCGGTCTTGGCGGTCTGCTTGGCGGCCTCGACCAGGCTGGGGATGTCCAGCCAGGCGCTGCGCACCGGGGAGGCGAACAGGCCGGACTGCGAGCAGAAGTGGCAGTCCTCCGGGCAGCCGCCGGTCTTGAGGCTGATGATGCCCTCGACCTCGACCTCGGGGCCGCACCAACGCATCCGCACCTCGTGGGCCAGCGACAGCAGCTCGTCGAGGCGGTCGTCGGGCAGTTGCAGCACCCGCAGCGTCTGGTCCCGGTCGAGACCTTCGCCGCGCTCGAGCACCTGCTCGCGGGCTTCTGCCAGGATGTCGTTCACCGTGCTCCCCCTGCGGAGTCGTGGGGCCCGGCGCGCGGCCGGGTCAATTCAACAGCGTTCAGGACTAAACAGCGTTCAGGTTAGGGTATTGGGGTGCAGCTGCACAAAGACGACGTGGTCGCCGCCGCGACGGCGATCCTGGACAACTACGGTCTGGCCGACCTGACCATGCGCCGGCTCGCCAAGGAACTCGAGGTCACCCCGGGGGCGCTGTACTGGCATTTCGCCAACAAGCAGCAGCTGCTCGGCGCGGTGGCCGACCGCATCCTGGCCCCGGTCGGCGACGCGGCCGGCGCCTGGGACGACCGCGTCACCCGGATCTGCGTGGCACTGCGCGACGCGCTGCGCTCGCACACCGACGGCGCCGAGCTGGTGTCGGCGAGCGTGGCGGCCGGTCAGTCGGCCGAGGCGATGCGCATCCTGGAGCGGCTCGCCGACGCCGCCCGGCAGGCCGGTATGGCCGGCGACGAGGCCGGGCTGGCGGCCCGCTCGGTGCTGTACTACGTGCTCGGGTTCACCGTCGACGAGCAGTCCCGGCTGCAGTTCGACGCCGCCGGGGCGATCGCCGAGGAGCACTCCCCGCTGACCGACGACGCCGACGCCCGGTTCGGGTTCGGCCTGCGGCTGCTCGTCGACGGCATCCGCGCGCACACCCGGGTCTGACCGGCCGGCGGGCACTGCTCACCACAGTTCGATCTCGGTCCTGCGCTCCCCCACCCAGCGGCGCAGGCCGACGACGGTGCCGACGATGTCGGCCGGGGTGCCGGCCAGCCGCACCGCGGCGGCCATCCGGGCCGGCGGGATGCGCCGGGCCAGCGTGACGTGCCCGGTCCAGCGGCCCGGCTCGGTATGGTCCATCGGCCCCGGCGACAGGTACGGCAGGGCGCGCCGGTACACCTCGGCGTGCACCGCCAGCAGTTCGGCGCTGGGCACCAGCAGCCGGGCCAGCACCGCGCCCCGGCCGAACACCAGCGGCGCGCCGAGCACGCACGGCAGCGGGAACCGCTCCCGCAGCGGCGCCAGCTCGGCGTCCACCCCGGGGTCGATCCGCGCGGCCACCGCGAGCGTGGCGTGCGGCCGGGCCGCCAGGGACTGGCTCGGGATGCCGGCGTCGGCCAGCGCGGACCAGATCCGCCGCACCGCGGCCTCGGTGCGGTCGTCGAAGACGAGCTCCAGCGAGTGGACCATCTACAGCCCGGCCACCCAGTCCGGGTCGAACGCGGTGGCCGCCAGCCGCTCGAAGTCGCGCGAGGACAGCGTGGCCGCGCCGGCCGGCAGCGCCGCCCGCACCGGCGCCATGGCGGCCAGCGCGCCGCGGTTGTCGGTCTCGGCCGGGCCCGGCTCGGCCGGCCAGGCGCCGATCACCAGCCCGGCGCAGGCGATCCCGCGCACCGCCAGGGCCTCCAGGGTGAGCGCGGTGTGGTTGAGCGTGCCCAGCCCGGCGTCGACCACCACGAGCACCGGCGCGGCGAGCGCGGCGGCCAGGTCGCGCAGCGTCACGCCGTCGGCGCCGAGCTCGACGAGCAGCCCACCGGCGCCCTCGACCAGGGTGAGCCGGCCGGGCGCGTCGGCGGCGGCGATGAGGTCGAGCAGCGCGGTGCGGGTGGGCAGCGCGCGTCCGGCGCGGGTCGCGGCGGCCACCGGGGCCAACGGCTCGGGGTAGCGCCACCGGCCGTGCAGCGCGTCCACCCCGGCCAGCCGGCCCACCTCGGCCAGGTCGTCGTCCCCCTCGGCGGTGCCGGTCTGCACCGGCTTGCACACCGCCACGTCGCGCCCGGCCGCCCGGGCGTGGCAGGCCAGCGCGGCGGTGGCCACGGTCTTGCCCACCCCGGTGTTCGTGCCGGTGACCAGCAGCACCGTCACGCCACACCGCCGAGGACCTCGGCGAACACCGCGCGGGCGCGGTCCATGTCCGGCGGGGTGAGCGAGGCCCGGGCGGTCAGCCGCAGCCGCGAGGTGCCCGGCGGCACGGTCGGCGGGCGGAAGCACCCCACCCGCACCCCGCGCCGCAGGCAGGCCGCCGCGGCGTCCACCGCGACCTGCGGGTCGCCCAGGACCACCGACACCACCGCCGACTCCGGCCGCTCGGCGACCCCGCACATGGCGGCGAGTTCGGCGGCGCGGTCGAGCACCGCCGACGCCCGCCACGGCTCGGCGGCCAGCACCCGCAGCGCGGCCCAGGCCGCGCCGACCGCCGCCGGCGCCAGCCCGGTGTCGAAGATGAAGGTGCGGGCGGCGTCGACGAGGTGGGCGCGCACCGCGACCGGGCCGAGCACCACCCCGCCCTGGCTGCCCAGCGCCTTGGACAGCGTGGTGGTCATCACCACGTCCGGGGCGCCGGCGAGGCCGACCTCGTGCAGCAGGCCGCGCCCGCCGGTGCCGCGCACGCCGAGCCCGTGCGCCTCGTCGACGAGCAGCAGCGCGCCGTGCCGGCGGCACACGGTGTGCAGGTCGCGCAGCGGCGCGAGGTCCCCGTCGGCGGAGAACACCGAGTCGGTGACCACCACCGCCCGGGGTTCGGTGCGGGTGGCCAGGGCCGCTTCGACCGCGTCGACGTCGCGGTGCGGTGCGACGACCACCCGCGCCTTGGACAGCCGGCAGCCGTCGACCAGCGAGGCGTGGCTGAGCGCGTCGGACACCAGCAGGGTGTCCGGGCCGGTCAGTGCGGTGAGGGCGCCGAGGTTGGCGGTGTAGCCGGAGGAGAACACCAGCGCCGACTCGGCACCGACGAACTCGGCCAGCGCGGCCTCGAACCCCTCGTGCAGTTCGGTGTTGCCGGTGACCAGCCGCGACCCGGTCGACCCGGTCCCCCAGGTCTGCACCGCCTGCACCGCACCGGCGATCACGTCCGGGTGGGTGGCCAGCCCCAGGTAGTCGTTGGAGGCCAGGTCGAGCTCCGCGCCGGCCGGTGGCCGGGGGCGCAGCGAGCGGCGCAGTCCCGCGGCCCGGCGCTGCCGTTCCACGTCGTCGAGCCAGGCCAGCGGTGCGACAGCTGCGTGGGTCACCCGAACCTCCCGTGCTTGAACACCGTTCAGGTTAGTGCACGGGCCACCTCGACCATCGCCGAGGTGATCCGCCCGACCTCCTCGCCGGTGCAGATGTACGGGGGCATGGCGTAGACGAGGTTGCGGAACGGCCGCAGCCACACGCCGTGCCGGATCGCGGTGGCGGTGGCGACGCGCATGTCGACCGGCTCGGCCATCTCGATCACCCCGATACCGCCGAGCACCCGCACCTCGGCCACCCCGCCGAGGTCGCGGGCCGGGGCCAGCCCGTCGCGCAGCCCGCGCTCCAGGGCGGCCACCCGGCCGCGCCAGTCGGAGGCCAGCAGCAGCTCGGTGGAGGCCACCGACACCGCGCACGCCAGCGCGTTGGCCATGAAGGTGGGGCCGTGCATGAGCACCCCGGGTTCGCCGGAGCTGATGGTGCGGGCCACCTCGCCGGTGCACAGGGTGGCCGCCAGAGTGAGGTAGCCGCCGGTGAGCGCCTTGCCGACGCACATGATGTCGGGGCTCACCCCGGCGTGGTCGGCGGCGAACAGCGCCCCGGTGCGGCCGAAGCCGGTGGCGATCTCGTCGAAGATCAGCAGCACCCCGTGCCGGGTGCACAGCTCGCGCAGGTCGGCCAGGTAGCGCGGGTCGTGGAAGCGCATGCCGCCGGCGCCCTGCACCACCGGCTCGACGATCACCGCGGCCAGCTCGTCGGCGTGCCCGGCCAGCAGCCGCTCGAACGCCGCGGTGTAGTCCGGGTCGTAGTCGCGGGGCACCTGCGGGGCGAACACCTGCGGCCGCAGCACGTCGGTCCACAGCGCGTGCATGCCGCCCTCCGGATCGCACACGCTCATCGGGGTGAACGTGTCGCCGTGGTAGCCGCCGCGCCAGGTCATCAGCCGGTGCTTGCCGGGCCGGCCGCGGCTGCGCCAGTACTGCAGCGCCATCTTCACCGCCACCTCGATCGACACCGAGCCCGAGTCGCTGAAGAACACGGTGTCGAGGCCGGCCGGGGTGATCTCGACGAGCAGCCGGGCCAGCCGCGCGGCGGGTTCGTGGGTGAGTCCGCCGAACATGACGTGGTTCATCCGGGCTAGCTGCTCGGTGATCGCCCGGTCCAGCACCGGGTGGCCGTGGCCGTGGATGGCGGTCCACCAGGACGCCATCGCGTCGATCAGGTCCAGCCGGCGCCGCCCGGCGGGGTCCGCGGGGTCGACCACGGTGATGACGGCCCCGTGGGCCGCCTCGGCGACCACCGGCGCGAGTGCCTCCGCGCCGATGGTGCTGTAGGGATGCCAGATGTGCGCGGCATCGATCGCGCTGATCTGGGCGGGCGTCAACGCGGGCACGGGAGCCCACCCTAGTTGGTCGGGACCGACCGCGGTTCCGGCGCGGGAATGAGCCCGCCCACGATGTTGGGTACATTGGCTAGCCGACCATGCTTACCCTCGCCCCCAGCCGGTCGGCGGCGCCCGTGGCACCCAGGACGACCGCACGCCCCTCCGCCGCCTCCGCCCGGCCCGCGGCCGCGAAGGGCTTCTACCGCTACGACCTCGACGGCCTGCGCGGCATCGCGATCGCGCTGGTGGCGGTGTTCCACGTGTGGTTCGGCCGGGTGTCCGGCGGCGTGGACGTGTTCCTGGCGCTGTCCGGGTTCTTCTTCGGCGGCCGGATCCTGCGTGCCGCGCTCGCCCCGGGCTCGCGGCTGTCCTTCGTGACCGAGATCACCCGGCTGGTGCGGCGGCTGCTGCCGGCGCTGATCGTGGTGCTCGCCACGGCGGCGGTGCTGACCATCCTGATCCAGCCGGAGACCCGCTGGGAGGTCTTCGCCGACCAGAGCCTGGCCAGCCTCGGCTACTACCAGAACTGGGAGCTGGCGCTCTCGGAGTCGGACTACCTGCGCGCCGGGGAGTCGGTCAGCCCACTGCAGCACATCTGGTCGATGTCCGTGCAGGGCCAGTTCTACCTGGCGTTCCTGCTCCTGTTCGGGCTGTTCACCTGGGCGCTGCGCCGCCGGCTGGGCCGGCACCTGCGGACCGGTTGCGTGGTGGTGCTGACGGTGCTGACCGTCGCGTCGTTCGTCTACGCGGTCATCGCGCACAACACCGACCAGGCCGCCGCCTACTACAACAGCTTCGCCCGGGCCTGGGAGCTGCTGCTCGGCGCGCTGGTCGGGGCGCTGGTGCCGCACCTGCGCTGCCCGATGTGGCTGCGCACCGTGGCCGCGGTGGTGGCGCTGGCGGCGATCCTGTCCTGCGGCTGGTGGCTGGACGGGGTGCGCGAGTTCCCCGGCCCGTGGGCGCTGGTGCCGGTCGGGGCGACCATGCTGTTCATCCTGTCCGGGGCGAACTACGTCGCCGACCCGCACACCGCCGGCCGGCTGCCCGCGCCGAACCGGCTGCTGGCCACCCGGCCGTTCGTCGAGCTGGGCCAGCTGGCCTACTCGCTGTACCTGTGGCACTGGCCGCTGCTGATCTTCTGGCTGTCCTACACCGGCGAGCCCGCGGTGGACTTCTGGCAGGGCGCGGGCGTGCTGGCGGTGTCGCTGGTGCTGGCCTGGCTGACCAACCGCTACGTCGAGAACCCGCTGCGCTACCGCGGCTCGGCCGGCGCGGTGCGGCGGGTGCCGCTGCGGGTGCGCTGGCGGCGCCCGACCATGGCGCTCGGGTCGGTGGTCGCGCTGCTCGGTGTGGCACTGACGGTGACCTCGTTCACCTGGCGTGAGCACGTCAGCCTGCAGCGCGCCCAGGGCGGCGACCTGACCAACCTGTCCGCCCGCGACTACCCGGGCGCCCGGGCGCTGCTGGACGACGCCAAGGTGCCCAAGCTGCCGATGCGCCCGACGGTGCTGGAGGCCAAGGACGACCTGCCGGCCAGCACGATCGACGGCTGCATCAGCGACTTCCAGGGCGTCGGCGTGATCACCTGCACCTACGGCGACAAGCGGGCCAAGCGCACCATCGCGCTGGCCGGCGGTTCGCACGCCGAGCACTGGCTGACCGCCCTCGACGAGCTCGGCCGCAAGCACCACTTCAAGGTGGTCACCTACCTGAAGATGGGCTGCCCGCTGACCACCGAGGAGACCCCGCGGGTGTCCGGCTCCAACCGGCCCTACCCGAAGTGCCGGGAGTGGAACCGCAAGGCGCTGCCCAAGATCCTCGCCGACAAGCCGGATTTCGTGTTCACCACCTCGACCCGGCCGTGGAACATCAAGGACGGCGACGTGATGCCGGCCGGCTACGTCGGGATCTGGGAGGCGTTCCAGCGGGCCGGGATCCCGGTGCTGGCGATGCGCGACACCCCGTGGCTGACCGAGACCGACGGCAAGGCCAAGAACGCCCCGGACTGCCTGGCCGGCGGGGGCGACGCCACCTCGTGCGGCAAGTGGCGCTCGGAGGTGCTCTCCGACCGCAATCCCACCCTGGACTGGGTCAAGCGGTTCCCGATCCTGCGGCCGCTGGACATGAGTGACGCGGTGTGCCGCACCGACTTCTGCCGGGTGGTCGAGGGCAACGTGCTGATCTACCACGACGCGCACCACATCTCGGCCACCTACATGCGAACCATGATCGACGAGCTGGACCGCCAGCTCGGCGCGGCGACTGGGTGGTGGACCCCGAGATGACCTTCGGCGCGCCCGGTTCGGGGGTCGGGGTCTGGCCCGGAAGCCCCTATCCGCTGGGCGCGACCTACGACGGGGCGGGCACCAACTTCTCGGTGTTCTCCGAGGTCGCCGAGCGCGTCGAGCTGTGCCTGATCGCCCCGGACGGGACCGAGGAGCGGATCGAGCTCGACGAGGTCGACGGCTACGTCTGGCACTGCTACCTGCCGACGGTCGCCCCGGGCCAGCGGTACGGCTTCCGGGTGCACGGGCCGTGGGACCCGGCCGCCGGGCTGCGCTGCGACCCGTCCAAGCTGCTGCTGGACCCGTACGGCAAGGCGTTCGACGGCGACTTCCGGTTCGGCCAGGCGCTGTTCTCCTACGATCTGGCCGCCGAGGACCCGGCCTCCGGCGGCGTCCCGCCGATGGTGGACTCGCTGGGCCACACCATGACCAGCGTGGTGATCAACCCGTTCTTCGACTGGGGCGCCGACCGCCAGCCGCGCACCCCCTACCACGAGACGGTGATCTACGAGGCCCACGTCAAGGGCATGACCCGGACCCATCCGGCGGTGCCGCCGGAGCTGCGCGGCACCTACGCCGGGCTGGCCCACCCGGCGATCATCGAGCACCTGAAGTCGTTGCACGTCACCGCGATCGAGCTGATGCCGGTGCACCAGTTCCTGCACGACCAGCGGCTGCTGGAGCTGGGGCTGCGGAACTACTGGGGCTACAACACGTTCGGTTTCTTCGCCCCGCACCAGGGCTACGCCGCCAACCGGCAGCCCGGCGCGGCGGTAGCCGAGTTCAAGGCCATGGTGCGCACCTTCCACCAGGCCGGCATCGAGGTGATCCTCGACGTGGTCTACAACCACACCGCCGAGGGCAACCACCTGGGCCCCACCATCAACTTCCGCGGCATCGACAACGCCGCCTACTACCGGCTGCTCGACGAGGACAAGCGCTACTACAAGGACTTCACCGGCACCGGAAACAGCCTCAACGCCCGCCACCCGCACACCCTGCAGCTGATCATGGACTCGCTGCGGTACTGGGTGCTGGAGATGCACGTCGACGGGTTCCGCTTCGACCTGGCCGCCACCCTGGCCCGCGAGCTGCACGACGTCGACCGGCTGAGTGCCTTCTTCGATCTGGTGCAACAGGATCCGGTGATCAGCCAGGTCAAGCTGATCGCCGAACCGTGGGACGTCGGCGAGGGCGGCTACCAGGTCGGCAATTTCCCGGGTTTGTGGACCGAGTGGAACGGGAAGTACCGCGACACTGTGCGTGACTACTGGCGGGGCGAGCCCGCGACCCTAGGTGAGTTCGCGTCCCGGCTGACCGGGTCGTCGGACCTGTACGAGGCGACCGGCCGGCGGCCGTGGGCGTCGATCAACTTCGTCACCTGCCACGACGGGTTCACGCTGGCGGACCTGGTGTCCTACAACGAGAAACACAACGAGGCCAACGGCGAGGACAACCGCGACGGGGAGAGCCACAACCGCAGCTGGAACTGCGGGGTGGAGGGCCCCACCGACGACCCGGAGGTGCTCGCGCTGCGGGCCCGCCAGATGCGCAATTTGCTGGCTACCCTCATGGTGTCGCAGGGCACACCGATGCTCAGCCACGGCGACGAGATCGGCCGCACCCAGGGCGGCAACAACAACGCCTACTGTCAGGACAACCCGGTGGCCTGGATGGACTGGACGCTGGCCGAGCGCAACGCCGACCTGCTGGCCTTCGCCCGCAAGGTGACCGGCTTCCGCGCCGCCCACCCGGTGTTCCGGCGCCGCCGGTTCTTCGACGGCAAGCCGATCCGCACCGGCGAGCAGACCCGCGACATCGCCTGGTTCACCCCGTCCGGGGCCGAGATGACCCCGCAGGACTGGGATTCCGGGCTGGACCAGTGCCTGGCCGTGTTCCTCAACGGGGAGGCCATCCCGGAGCCGGACGCCCGCGGGGAACGGGTCGTCGACGACACCTTCCTGCTGTGCTTTAACGCCCACCCGGTCGCGGTGGACTTCGTGCTGCCCGGCCCGGACTACGGCGCGCTGTGGGTGGGCGCGCTGGACACCAACCACCCCCGCGGCGAATCCGCGCTGCGGGCCAGGGCCGGGCAGACCATCACCCTGCCGGCCCGGTCGCTGCTGGTGCTGCGGAAGACGGCCTGACATGCCCGCCCCGGTGCTGGCCACCTACCGGCTGCAGTTGCGGGGCGACTGCTTCGGGTTCGCCGAGGCCGAGCGGATCCTGGACTACCTCGCCGAACTCGGTGTCTCACACTTGTACCTGTCGCCGATCCTGACCGCGGTGCGCGGCTCCACGCACGGCTACGACGTCACCGACCCCACCACGGTCTCGGCCGAGCTGGGCGGGGCCGACGGGCTGGCCCGGCTGGCCGCCGCGGCCCGGGCGCGCGGGCTCGGGCTGATCGTCGACATCGTGCCCAACCACGTCGGGGTGGCCGTGCCGCGGCAGAACCCGTGGTGGTGGGACGTGCTCACCCACGGCCGCGGCTCGGCCCGGGCGCGGTTCTTCGACATCGACTGGGACGCCGACCCGGACGGTCGGATCCTGTTGCCCGTGCTCGGATCCGACGACGACGTCGACCGGCTGGAGGTCGCCGGGGAGACGCTGCGGCTGGGCGATCTGGAGTTCCCGATCGCGCCGGGCACCGCCGGCGGGTCCGGCCGCGAGGTGCACGACCGCCAGCACTACCGCCTGGTCGGGTGGCGCAACGGGGTGTGCGGGTACCGCCGGTTCTTCTCCATCACCGAACTGGCCGCGCTGCGCCAGGAGGATCCCGCGGTGTTCGACGCCACCCACGCCGAGGTGGGCCGCTGGTTCGCCGCCGGCCTGGTCGACGGGGTGCGGGTGGACCACCCGGACGGGCTGGCCGACCCGGTCGGCTACCTGACCCGGCTGCGGCGGCTGGTCGGCCCGCAGGCCGGGATCTGGATCGAGAAGATCCTGGCCGTCGACGAGCCGCTGGACGACGCGCTGCCGGTGGACGGCACCACCGGCTACGACGCGATGCGCGAGATCGGCGGGCTGTTCGTCGACCCCACCGGCGCCGAGGCACTGACCGAACTCGCCGCAACCGGGTCGACCGGCACCGAAACACCCGACGCGGCAATCGAACTCAAAGAGCAGGCGGTCACCGTCACGCTGGCCGCCGAGCTGGCCCGGCTGCGCCGCACCGTGGTGCGCACCGCCGGCGCCGACGATCCGCGGCTGCCGGCGGCCGTCGCCGCGCTGATCGCCCGCGTCGGCGTCTACCGCAGCGACTACCCCGCCCTGGCCGGGGTGCTGCCGGCCGCGCTGGCCGCGACCGAGGCCGCGCGGCCGGACCTGGCCGAGCCGTTGACGCTGCTGGCCGGGGCCCTGGCCGCCGACGCCGAGGCCGCCGCCCGTTTCCAGCAACTGTGCGGCGCGGCCACCGCCAAGGCGATGGAGGACTGCCTGTTCTACCGCGACGCCCGGCTGGTGGCGCTCAACGAGGTCGGCGGCGAACCGCACCGGTTCGGGGTGTCGGCCGCGGAGTTCCACACCCGGGCCGCCGCCCGGGCCCGGCACTGGCCGCGCACGCTGGTGGCGCTGTCGACCCACGACACCAAACGCGGCGAGGACGTGCGGGCCCGGATCGGGGTGCTGTCACAGGTGCCGGACGTGTGGGCCCGTGCCGTCACCGGCTGGTTGCGGCGCACCCCCGCCCCGGACCCGGCGACGGCGAAGTTCCTGCTGCAGAACATGTTCGGGGTGTGGCCCACCGACGGCGCGGTGACCGCACCGCTGCGCGACCGGCTGCACGCCTACGCCGAGAAGGCGATCCGGGAGGCCGGGCTGCACACCGGCTGGGCCGACCCGGACGAACGCTTCGAGGCGGCGGTGCACCGCTGGGTCGACGCCGTCGTCGACGGACCGGTGGGGGCCGAACTGACCGGGCTGGCCGTCGGGCTGGAGCCGCACGCCCGCAACGACGCGGTGGCGCAGAAGCTGCTGTCGCTGACCGTGCCCGGGATCCCGGACCTCTACCAGGGCACCGAACTGTTCGACGACAGCCTGGTCGACCCGGACAACCGGCGCCCGGTCGACTTCGCCGCCCGCCGCGCCGCCCTGGCCGCCGGCGAGCACCCGAAGCTGCGGGTGGTCACCGCCGCTCTGCGGTTGCGCCGGGACCGTCCCGAGGTGTTCGGCGCCGGCGACTACCGACCGCGCCTCGCCCGCGGCACCGCCGCCGCGCACCTGGTGGCGTTCACCCGTGCCGATGCGGTGCTGGTCGCGGTCCGCCGCTGGACCGTGCGGCTGGACCGGACCGGCTGGGGCGACACGGTGCTGCCGCTGCCGTCGGGCACCTGGACCGACCGGCTCGGCGGCGCCGTGCACCGCGGCACCGTCGCGGCGGCAGACCTGTTCGGCCCGACCGGCGTGGCGCTGCTGGAGCGTGCCGATGGCTGAGTCGGTCCGGGAGTTCGCGGTGTGGGCGCCGCTGCCCGAACGGGTGCGGCTGGACGTCGACGGCACCCGGCACCCGATGACCCGCGGCGACGACGGCTGGTGGCGCGCCGCGGTGCCGGCCCGCCCGGACGCCCGCTACGGCTTCCTGCTCGACGACGAGGACCGGGTGCTGCCCGACCCCCGCTCCCCGCGCCAGCCCGACGGCGTGCACGGCCCGTCCCAGTGCTGGCGGCCCGACCCGGACGCCTGGACCGACCACGACTGGGCCGGCCGCGGTGTGGCGGGCGCGGTGATCTACGAGCTGCACATCGGCACCTTCACCCCCGAGGGCACCTTCGACGCGGCCGTCGGCCGGCTCGACCACCTCGTCGACCTCGGGGTGGACTTCGTCGAGCTGATGCCGGTCAACGCGTTCGGCGGCAGCCACGGCTGGGGCTACGACGGGGTGCTTTGGTACGCCGTGCACGAGCCCTACGGCGGGCCGGACGGCCTGGTCCGGTTCGTCGACGCCTGCCACCGCCGCGGCCTCGGGGTGCTCATCGACGCGGTGTTCAACCACCTCGGGCCGTCCGGCAACGTGCTGCCCCGGTTCGGGCCGTACGAGGCCGCCGGCAACAACCCCTGGGGCGCGTCGATCAACCTGTCCGGCCCGGGCTCGGACGAGGTGCGCCGCTACATCCTCGACTGCGCGCTGCGCTGGATGCGCGACTTCCACGCCGACGGGCTGCGGCTGGACGCGGTGCACGCGCTGGTCGACACCACCGCGATCCACATCCTCGAGGAGCTGTCGGCCGAAACCGCCGCGCTGGCGGAGGAACTGGGCCGGCCGCTGGCGCTGGTCGCCGAGAGCGACCTCAACGACCCGCGGCTGATCACCCCGCGCGCCGAGGGCGGGCTGGGCATGACGGCACAGTGGGACGACGACATCCACCACGCCATCCACGCCGCGGTGTCCGGCGAGCGGCAGGGCTACTACGCCGATTTCGGCTCGCTGCGCACCCTGGCCACCACGCTGGAGCGGGGCTTCTTCCACGCCGGCAGCTACTCGTCGTTCCGGCAGCGTCGGCACGGCCGGCCACTGGACCGGTCCCGCATCCCGGCCACCCGGCTCGTGGCCTACACCTGCACCCACGACCAGGTGGGCAACCGCGCGGTCGGCGACCGGCCGTCGCAGCACCTGACCACCGGGCAGCTCGCGGTCAAGGCCGCGCTCGCCCTGCTGTCGCCCTACACCGCGATGCTGTTCATGGGCGAGGAGTGGGGCGCCACCACGCCGTTCCAGTTCTTCTCCAGTCACCCCGAGCCGGAACTGGCACGCGCCACCGCCGAGGGACGCCGGGCCGAGTTCGCCGCCCACGGCTGGGACGCCGCGGACGTCCCCGATCCGCAGGATCCGCGCACGTTCCTGCGCTCCAAGCTGGACTGGGCCGAGCCCGGTACCGGCGAGCACGCCCGGCTGCTGCGGACCTACCGGGACCTGATCGCGCTGCGCCGCACCGAACCCGACCTGGCCGACCCGTGGCTGACGGGGCTGCGGGTGGACTACGACGAGGCGGCCCGCTGGCTGGTGATGCGCCGTGGGGCGGTCGCCGTCGCGGTCAATCTCGGGCCCGGGCCGGTGACCGTGCCGGTAACCGGCACCGTGCTGCTGGCCTGGGGTGAACCGATGCCCGGGCCGGAGTCGACCCGGTTGGACGGGCACGCCTTCGCCGTGCTGCGCCGCGGTGCCTGATCCGCCCCGTTCGAATTTGCCCGGTTCGATTTTGTCGGGGCGCGCCGAGCGTTTCGGACTAAGCTGGCGGCACAGCATTCGGAGGGCGCCGGTCCCCCGGCCGGCGGCCCGCAGGGGGGTGGGGGGTCGACGTATGTGGCACGCGCTCCGGCGCACCTGGTGCGAACCCGACCACTTCTTCCGGTTCACCTCCCTGGTCTCGGCCCGCGACGGGCAGCTGTGGACCTGCCGCCGGATCGGCCTCACGGTGCTGACCATGGGGGTGATCCTGCTCGGCGCGGCCGCCGGCCCGGCCGTCCCGATCGCCCCCGCCGGCCGCGTCGTCGCGGTCGGGATCGGGGTGTTGTCGCTGGCCATGGGCGCAATGTGGCTGCGCGGCCGGTGGCCGGGCCGGGCCGGTTCGCTGGCCTTCGCCGCGGTCGAGGCCGCCCTGCTCGCGACCGCCTGCCAGCTGCCCGCCGACCACCGGCTCGGGCTGTTGTGGGCGAGTGCGTTCGGGGTGCTGTGCGGCTATCTGGTGCTGTTCCACAGCGGCCGCGCCGCGATGCTCGGGCTGGCCGTGGCGGTCGTTGCCGCCGGGTTGCCCGCCGCCCGGTTGTGGGCGGCCGGCCAACCGGCGTGGGCGCTGTGGGGGTTCGTGTTCGTCACCGCCCTCAACGCCGCGGTGTTGTCGGTGTGCCGTTTGCTGCTTCGGGTTGTCGACACCGATGTGCCCGATAGCGACCTCGAACCGCGCACCGGGCTGCTCAACCGGGACGCCTTCTACCGGGCCGCCACCACGCTGGCCGCCCGCAGCCGCGACGACGACCGGCAGCTGGTGCTGGTGCTGCTCAACATCGACAACCTGAAGTTGCTGCGCGACACCGAGGGGGCGACCGCGGCCGACCGGGCCCGGATCGCGATCGCGCGCACGCTGCGGGAGAACACCCGGCACAACGCGCTGCTGGCGCACATCGACTACGACGAGTTCGTCATCGCCGACACCTTCCCCACCACCGACTCGTTCCCGCTGGTGGAGCGGGTGCGCGGCGCGGTGGCCACCACCCCGCCACGGCTGACCGCGAGCATCGGCGTGGTGAGCACCCCGCTGGCCGCGCTGGCGTCCTGCCCGCCCGACGAGCTGCTCGACGAGCTGATCTCGGTGGCGACCACCACCATGTACGAGGCCCGCCGCGCCGGCGGCAACCAGGCGCGCTACCGCTGCTACCCCAACCCGACGACGCTGCGCGACGTGCGCAACGACGAGGGCTGAGCCGCCGCCCGGGCTACAACAGGTAGCGGTAGGCCGGCGAGCCCGGCTCGAGCTGCTCGACGTGGATGTCGGAGGCCCGCATGCGGGCGATCAGCCCGTCGTAGTCGGCGGCCGAGCCCAGCTCGATGCCGACCAGCGCCTCCCCCGTCTCGCGGTTGTTGCGCTTGACGTACTCGAACAGCGTGATGTCGTCGTTGGGGCCGAGCACCTCGTCGAGGAACCGGCGCAGCGCGCCCGGCTCCTGCGGGAAGTCGACGAGGAAGTAGTGCTTGAGGCCCTTGTGCACCAGCGACCGCTCGAGCACCTCGTTGTAGCGGGACACGTCGTTGTTGCCGCCGGAGATCAGGCACACCACCGTCGAGCCGGGTTCCAGGTCGGCCTCCAGCAGGGCGGCCACCGACAGCGCCCCGGCGGGTTCGGCGATGATGCCCTCGTTCTGGTACAGGTCCAGCATCGCGGTGCACACCGCGCCCTCGTCGACGGTGGTCATCGACACCATGTCGCCGGCGGCGGTGAGCGCGGCGAACGGCAGCTCCCCGGCCCGGGCCACCGCCGCGCCGTCGACGAACTGGTCGACGTGCTCGAGGGTGACCGGCTCGCCGGCCGCCAGCGCGGCCATCATCGAGGCCGCCCCGGCCGGCTCCACCCCGAGCACCTGGGTGTTGGCGGTGCGCTCGGCCAGGTAGGTGGTGATGCCGGCGATGCAGCCGCCGCCGCCGACCGGCACGATGACCAGATCGGGCTCGGTGTCGAGCTGTTCGACGATCTCGGCGGCGATGGTGCCCTGCCCCGCGATGGTGCGCAGGTCGTCGTAGGGCGGGACCAGGGTGGCGTGCGTGCGCTGCACGTCTTCGGCCGCGGCCGCCGCGGCCATGTCGTAGGTGCGGCCCACCGCGATCAGCTCGATGAACTCGCGCCCGTGGTAGCGGATCCGGTCGCGCTTCTGGCGCGGGGTCTTGGCCGGGATGTAGACCCGGCCGTGGATGCCCATGGTGCGGCAGGCCAGCGCGAAGCCCTGGGCGTGGTTGCCCGCCGAGGAGCAGACCACGCCGGCGGCCTTCTCCGCGTCGGTGAGCTGGCTGATCAGGTTGTAGGCACCGCGCAGCTTGTAGGAGCGCACCGCCTGCAGATCCTCGCGCTTGAGATAGACGTTGGCGCCGGTGACCTCCGACAGCCGCTCACAGTACTGCAGCGGGGTACGCGCGACGACACCCGAAATTCGCACCGCAGCCTCGTCGATATCGGCCGCGGACAGCGGCGCAGTGTATCGCGGGCTTCGGCTCAGTTCGGTGGTCACCGGTCAATGGTGCCACCATCTGCGACGATTCTGTGAATCGCGTGAGGAACCAGACAGGCCCGTCGCCCCGCGACACGCCCCGAGGCTGTCCTCATCCAAAGTTTCGGCGACCCGAAACCGAGATATCATCGGGTCATGACGAGCATGGAGCCGGTGGTGATGATCGCGGGCGTGCCGTGGCCGCGCTACAAGCTCGTCGCGCTGCTGGCCGGACTGGTCGTGTGCGGCGTGGTCGGGCTGGCGACCCTGCAGGCCGCCCCGGCGGTGCTGGCCGGGGCGACCGCCGCGACGGTGGTGTGGCTGGCCCACGGCCTGCGCCGGCCACGCCCACCTCGGCCCTGCTCGAGCGGCCGGCCGAGCCTGGCCCGGTCGGCCTGACCCGCGCTACCCCAGGCAGCCGGGGCCGAGCAGCGCCTTCAGGTCGCCCATCAACTCCAGCGACGGGTTCACCCGCAGCGACGGGTCGAGCTCCAGCGTGGTGACCCGGTCGCCGTTGATCAGCCGCAGGTGCACCTGGGCGGTGCCCGGGTGGTTGGTGAGCACCTGCTTGAGCGCGGTCACCTTGTCCAGGGTGCACTGCCGCGTCGGCAGGCTCACCGAGATCGGCTTGTTGTCACCGGCATTGGAGAAGTCCGGGACGATCAGCTCGTGGGCGATCAGTGAGATGCGGTCGTCGCGGGCGGCGACCTTGGCCTTGATCAGCACCACCGCGTCGTCGACCACCTCCGCGCCGTAGATGGAGTAGGTCTGCGGGAAGAACAGCACCTCGATGCCACCCGTCAGGTCCTCCAACTGCGCCGAGGCCCAAGGCAACCCGTTCTTGTTCACGCGACGGGTGACCGAGGCCAGGATGCCGCCGACGGTGACCTGGGCGTCGTTGGCCACCTCGCCGTCGAGGATCGCCGGGATCTGGGTGTCGACCTGGTTGGCCAGCAGGTGCGCCACCCCCTCGAGCGGGTGGCCGGAGACGTAGAGCCCCAACATCTCCCGCTCCAGGGCGAGCTTGTGCTTGTCGTCCCACTCCTCGTCGGGCACCTTGATGGAGAACACCGAGTCCATGGCCTCGCCGGCCATCCCGTCGGCGCCGCCGAACAGGTCGAACTGCCCCATCGCCTCGGCCTTCTTGGTGCCGAGCACCGACTCCACCGCGTCGCCGTGCACCAGGAACAGGCCCTTGCGCGGATGCCCGAGCGAGTCGAAGGCGCCGGCCTTGATCAGCGATTCGGTGACCTTCTTGTTGCAGGCCACGATGTCGATCTTGTTGAGGTAGTCGGAGAAGTCGGTGAACTTCCCCTTCTCCGTGCGGGTCTTGATGATCGAGTCGACGACGTTGGCGCCGACGTTGCGGATCGCGCCGAGACCGTAGCGGATGTCGTCACCGACCGAGGCGAAGTTCATCGCCGACTCGTTGACGTCCGGCGGCAGCACGGTGATGCCCAGCCGGCGGCAGTCGGCCAGGTACACCGCGGCCTTGTCCTTGTCGTCGCCGACGCTGGTGAGCAGGCCGGCCATGTACTCGGCCGGGTAGTTGGCCTTGAGGTAGGCCGTCCAGTAGGACACCAGCCCGTAGCCGGCGGCGTGCGACTTGTTGAACGCGTAGTCGGCGAACGGCAGCACGGTGTCCCAGAGCGCCTTGATGGCCTCGTCGGAGAACCCGTTGGCCTTCATGCCCTCCGAGAAGCCCTCGAACTCCTTCTCCAGGACGTCGCGCTTCTTCTTGCCCATCGCCTTGCGCAGCACGTCGGCTCGGCCGAGCGAGAAACCGGCCACCTTCTGCGCGATGCGCATGATCTGCTCTTGGTAGACGATCAGGCCGTAGGTCTCGGCGAGGATGTCGCGCAGCGGCTCCTCGAGCTCGGGGTGGATCGGCTTGATCGGCTGGCGGCCGTTCTTGCGGTCGGCGTAGTCGTTGTGGGCGTTCATGCCCATCGGGCCGGGCCGGTACAGCGCCAGCACGGCGACGATGTCGTCGAAGCAGGTGGGCTGCATGCGGCGCAGCAGGTCCCGCATCGGCCCGCCGTCGAGCTGGAACACGCCCAGCGTGTCGCCGCGGGAGAGCAGCTCGTAGGTCTTCGGGTCGTCCAGCGGCACGTTCTCCAGGTCGAGGTCGATGCCGCGGTTGGCCTTGATGTTCTCCAGGGCGTCGCCGATGATCGTCAGGTTCCGCAGGCCCAGGAAGTCCATCTTCAGCAGGCCGATGGCCTCGCACGCCGGGTAGTCCCAGCCGGTGATGACCGCGCCGTCCTGCGGGCGCTTCCACAGCGGGATCGCCTCCATCAGCGGCTCGGAGCTCATGATCACCGCGCAGGCGTGCACGCCGGCGTTGCGGACCAGGCCCTCCAGCCCGAGCGCGGTCTCGTAGATGGTGCGCACATCCGGATCGGACTCGATCAGGGTGCGGACCTCGGTGGCCTCCTTATACCGCTCGTGGTTGGGGTCCATGATCCCCGAGAGCGGAATGTCCTTGGCCATGATCGGCGGCGGCAGCGCCTTGGTGATCCGGTCGGCGATGGCGAACCCGGGCTGGCCGTAGTGCACCCGGGCGGCGTCCTTGAGCGCGGCCTTGGTCTTGATGGTGCCGAACGTGATGACCTGGGCGACCCGGTCGTGGCCCCACTTGTTGGCCGCGTAGCGCAGCATTTCGCCGCGCCGGCGGTCGTCGAAGTCGATGTCGATATCGGGCATCGACACGCGTTCCGGGTTCAGGAACCGTTCGAACAGCAGCCCGTACGGGATCGGGTCGATGTTGGTGATGCCCAGCGCGTAGGCGACCAGCGAGCCGGCCGCCGAGCCGCGGCCCGGGCCCACCCGGATGCCCACCGAGCGGGCGTAGCCGATCAGGTCGGCCACGATCAGGAAGTACGACGGGTAGCCCTTGTCGCAGATGACCTTGATCTCGTAGTCGGCGCGGTCGAGGTACTCCGGCGGCACCCCGCCCGGGAAGCGCCGCTCCAGGCCGCGCTGCACCTCGTGGCGCAGCCAGGTCTCCGGGGTGTGGCCCTCGGGCACCGGGAAGATCGGCATCCGGTCGCGCGGGGTCCACACGTCGGCGTAGGACTGCACCCGCTCGGCGATGAGCAGCGTGGCGTCGCAGGCGCCCGGCACCTCGTCGTCCCACAGCGCCCGCATCTCGGCCGGGGACTTCAGGTAGTAGCCGTCGCCGTCGAACTTGAACCGGTTCGGGTCCGACAGTGTCTTGCCGGTCTGCACGCACAGCAGCGCCTCGTGGTTGTGCGCGGCGTCCCGGGTGACGTAGTGGCAGTCGTTGGTGGCCAGCGGCGGGATGCCGAGCTTGCGGCCGATCTCCAGCAGGCCCTCGCGGACCCGGCGCTCGATGTCGAGACCGTGGTCCATCAGCTCCAGGAAGTAGTTCTCCGGCCCGAAGATGTCGCGCCACTTGGCGGCCGCCTCCAGCGCCTCCTGGAACTGGCCCAGCCGCAGCCTGGTCTGCACCTCGCCGGACGGGCAGCCGGTGGTGGCGATGATGCCCTCGGCGTGCTCGGCGATGAGCTCGGCGTCCATGCGGGCCCACTTGCCGAGCTGGCCCTCGAACGAGGCCAGCGTGGTGAGCTTGAACAGGTTGCGCAGCCCGGTGGCGTTCTCGGCCACCATCGTCATGTGGGTGTAGGAACCCGAGCCGGACACGTCGTCGGACTTCTGGCTCGGGTCGCCCCAGAACACCCGCTTGGTGTCGAACCGCGAGCCGGGTGCGATGTAGGCCTCCACGCCGATGATCGGCTTGATCCCGGCCGCGGTGGCGCTGTTGTAGAACTCGCTGGCGCCGAACATGTTTCCGTGGTCGGTCATACCGACCGCGGTCATGCCCAGCCGCTCGGCCTCGGCCAGCAGCGGCGTGATCTTCGCGGCGCCGTCGAGCATCGAGTACTCGGTGTGGTTATGCAGGTGCACGAAGGACCGCGAATCCGAACCGCTCATAGCGTTGTCAGTCTAGGGGCGGCCACCGACACCGCTCGGCGTGTCGGGTCTGCGTGTCCGGGACACCGGGCGGCCGGCGCCGGTCACATCTCGTACACGGGGATGCCGAAGGCGGGGATGATCCCGACCGGCAGCACCCCGAGCAGGATCGCACCGATCGCGAACACCTTGCGGGTGCGCGCGGTGACCGGACCGTCGATCTCCGGCTGGCGCAGCGCGTAGAGCGCGAACACCAGGCCGAGGTTGAACCCGATCGTCACCCACCAGCGGATCCAGTCCATGCCGGTCAGGAACAGCGGCACGAACATGGCCAGCCCGAGCAGCACGGCCGCCCGGTGCGGGCGCAGCGCGTCGGCGAACCGCCGCAGCGGCACCCCGGTCACGTGGGTCAGGGCCAGCATGGCGATGACGAACACCGCGATGCCGTACACCGTGGAGCCGGTGAGCGGGACGATGCCCAGGCCGAACACCTCGCGCACCGCCTGCCCGGCGTCCCAGTCCATCATCGGCAGGAACGCCACGCACGCCCAGTCGTGGTAGTCGATGTAGTGCCGGAACCCCTCCAGCAGCTGGGTGACGGTGGTCGGGAAGTTCACCGGGCCGTGCGGGATCCGCTCGCAGAACACGTCGGCCACGTCGCGCCGGCCGAACAGCGACGCCAGTGCCGCCACGAGCAGGCCGGGACCCAGCGCGGCGGCCAGGCACCAGCGGTACATGCGGGCGGTCAGCGGCACCGCCAGCACCGCCAGCGCGGCGGCCACCCCGAGCCCCACCAGCAGCGGGGTGGCCTCGTGGATCAGCGCCAGCACCGCCACCAGCACCCCGAACGCCGCGCTGGCGGCCAGCGTGGCCCGGGCGGTGGTGACCGCCATCAGGGTCACCGCGAGCACCGCCAGGGCGGCGTCGCCGATCAGGTCGGTGCGGGCCGAGAACACCGCGTAGGTGAACCCGAACGGCAGCACCGGCAGCAGCAGCGCCAGCAACATCCGCCGCTCGGAGCGGCCGGACCGCAGGATCGCCCGGGCGGTCACCGCCAGGCCGGCGGTGAACAGCAGCGTGGGCACCCAGCGCAACACGGCCAGGCCGACGAAGTAGTGCTCGTCGGGGAACAGCCCGTGGATCTCGCCGGCCAGTCCGCGCCGGATCCAGCCCAGCGAGTAGTCCACCGCGTAGTAGGAGTACCAGTAGGCGTCCGGCGCCATCGACAGCGCGATGGCCAGCACCACCGCCGCCCAGATCGCCAGCAGCGCCGCGGCCCGCTTGTAGAAGGCGCGGCCGCGGCGATCCTCCGCCGCGGCCCGGTCGACCAGGACTTCCCTCTCGGTACTCATCGCGAGGAGTATAGGGTTTACGCCGCCGTCAGGCTTCTCCGGCGCAGGGTATCGGCCAGTAGCACCGCCAGGGCCAGCCACACCAGGGCGAACCCGATCCAGCGGCCCACCGGCATCGGCTCGTGGTCGACCAGGACGCCCCAGGCCATCTGCAGCGCCGGGTTCAGGTAGAACAGCAGCCCCAGCGTCACCAGCGACAGCCGCTGCGCCGCGGCGGCGAACAGCAGCAGCGGCGTGGCGGTGACCACCCCGGCGAGCAGCATCAGCGCGGTGTGTCCGGCACCCACGTGCGGGAACTGCGCCTGCCCGGTCAGCTGCAGCACCGCCAGGTAGGCCACCGCGGGCGGCAGCACCAGCAGCGTCTCCACCGCCACGCTGACCCGTGGGTCGGCGTCGACGACCTTCTTGATCAGCCCGTACACGCCGAAGGTGACCGCCAGCACCACCGCGATCCAGGGCGGCTCCCCCACCTCGACGGTCAGCACCGCCACCGCGACGACCGCGACGGCCAGCGCGACCCCCTGCCAGCGGTTCACCCGCTCCCGCAGCACCAGCACCCCGAGCGCCACGCTGACCAGCGGGTTGATGAAGTAGCCGAGCGCGGAGTCCACCACGTGGCCGTGGGTGACCGCGTAGATGAAGGTCCCCCAGTTCGCCGCGATCAGCGCCGAGGCCGCCGTCAGCAGCAGCCAGGTGCGCCCGGACAGCCGGCGCAGGTCGCCGAGCCGGTGCGCGACGGCGAGCACGCCGAGCAGGAACACCGCGCTCCACAGGATGCGGTGCGACAGGATCTCCAGCGGTCCGGCCGGTTCCAGCAGCTGGAAGTAGCCGGGACACACCCCCCACCACAGATAGGCGACGACCCCGTAGAGCAGCCCCCTGCCGCGGGCGGTCACAGTTCCTGACGCCGCAGGATCTCGAGCGCGTTGCGCAGGTCGTCGGGGTACTCGCTGGTGATCTCCATGCGGCGGCCGTCGGCGGGGTGGGCGAAGCCCAGCGACATGGCGTGCAGCCACTGCCGCTGCAGTCCGAGCCGCTTGGCCAGCGTCGGGTCGGCCCCGTAGGTCAGGTCCCCGCAGCACGGGTGGTGCAGCGCCGAGAAGTGCACCCGGATCTGGTGGGTGCGCCCGGTCTCGAGCTGGATGTCGAGCAGGCTGGCCGCCTGGAACGCCTCCAGCGTGTCGTAGTGGGTGACGCTGTGCCGGCCGTTCTCGGTGACCGCGAACTTCCAGGCGTGGCCGCGGTGCCGGCCGATCGGGGCCTCGATGGTGCCGCTGAGCGGGTCGGGGTGGCCCTGCACCAGCGCGTGGTAGCGCTTGTCGACGGTGCGCTGCTTGAACGCCTTCTTCAGCGAGGTGTAGGCCCGCTCGCTGAGCGCAACCACCATCACCCCCGAGGTGCCGACGTCCAGCCGGTGCACGATGCCCTGCCGCTCCGGCGCCCCGGAGGTGCTGATCTGGAAGCCGGCCGCGGCCAGCCCGCCGAGCACCGTCGGCCCGTCCCAGCCGACGGTGGCGTGCGCGGCCACCCCCGGCGGCTTGTCCACCGCGACGATGTCGGCGTCGGCGTAGAGGATCTTCATCCCCTCGATCTCGATCGGCCGGTTCTCCGGCGGCCGGGCCGGTTCGGGCAGGTCGACGTCGAGCCAGGCACCGGCGACCAGCCGGTCGGACTTGCCCACCGGCACGCCGTCGAGCCGGACGTCACCCTCCTCGGCCATCGCCGCCACCGCGGTGCGCGACAGCCCCAGCAGCCGGGACAGCCCGGCGTCGACCCGCATCCCCGCCAGTCCCTCCGGGACCGGCAGCGACCGTGTCGCCACTACTCGGCGTCGGCCGGTCGTCGGCCGACGGGGTCGGTTGTGCTCCCTGTGTCGGGCACCCGTTCCGGTTGCACGCCCGGGTTCACCTCGTTGTCCTTCGCCTCCTCGGTCACCTCGGCCGGCTCCGTCCCCGTCCCGGCCGGCTTGCGCCGCCCGATGGTGTCGTAGTCGAAGCCGAGCAGTGACAACACCACCAACAGGATCGCACCGCCGACCACCGCCGGGTCGGCGACGTTGAACACCGGCCACCAGCCGATGGACAGGAAGTCCACCACGTGGCCGCGCAGCGGTCCGGGCGACCGGAAGAACCGGTCCACCAGGTTGCCGGTCGCCCCGCCCAGAATCATGCCCAGCCCGATCGCCCACCACGGCGACACCAGGCGCCGGCCCATCCAGACGATGCCGAGCACGACCGCGGTGGCCACCAGGGTCAGCACCCAGGTGTAGCCGGTGGCCATCGAGAAGGCCGCGCCGGAGTTGCGCACCAGCGTCCAGGTGACGGTGTCGCCGATGATCGGCACCGGCTGGCCGGGGGTGAGGAACTTGACCGCGAGCACCTTGGTGATGATGTCGAGGGCCAGCACCACCCCGGCCACCGTCAGCAGCAGCCGCAGCCGGCGCCGGGGCTGTGGGCCGGCGTCGCCGGCGGCGGACGCCGCGTCGGCAAATTCCCTCGAGTCGTCAGTCACGCCTCCATCATTCCAAAGCGACGATCGGGAACAATTTCCGCACATGGCCCTCGTCCTGATCGGCACCGGCGGAACCATCGCCACCAGCACCGACGCGGCCGGGGTGCGCCGGCCCACCCGCACCGGCGCCGAGCTGGCCGCCGCGCTCGGCGCCGCGACGGACCTGCGGGTCGTCGACCTGCTGGCGGCCGACAGCTCGGAGTTGACCCCCGCCGACTGGGACCGGATCGCCGCCGCGGTGCGCGACGCGGTGGCCGCCGGCGCCGACGGCGTGGTGATCAGCCACGGCACCGACACCATGGAGGAGACGGCACTGTGGCTGGAGCTGACCTACGACGGGCCGGTGCCGGTGGTGCTGACCGGGGCGCAGCGCAGCGCCGACGACCCGGACGCCGACGGGCCGGCCAACCTGCGCGACGCGCTGGCGGTGGCCGCCGACCCGGCCGCCCGCGGCCTCGGGGTGCTGGTGAGCTTCGCCGGCACGGTGTTCGCGCCGCTCGGGCTGGCCAAGACCGCCACCACCGATCTGCAGGGCTTCACCGGCACCCCGGTGGGCACCGTCCGCGCCGGCGCGGTGCGGTTCACCGCCGGCAAGCCGCGCCCGCAGCTCGGCACGCTCAGCGCCGCCACCGCCCCGCGGGTCGACATCGTCGCCGCCTACCCGGGTGCGGACGGGGTGGCACTGGACGCCTGCGTGGCCGCCGGGGCGCGCGGGCTGGTGCTGGAGGCGATGGGCGCCGGCAACGCCGGAGCGGCGGTGGTGGACGCGGTGCGCCGGCACTGCGCGGCCGGGGTGGCGGTGGCGGTCTCCACCCGGGTGCCGGGCGGCCGGGTCGCCCCGGGTTACGGGCCGGGCCGGGCGCTGGCCGACGCCGGCGCGGTGCCGGTGCCGCGGCTGCGCCCGCCGCAGGCCCGGGTGCTGCTGCTGGCCGCGCTGGCCGCCGGCTCACCCGTCGCCGAGGTCGTCGCCCGCTGGGGATGACGACGGGTCGTCGTCGAGGTCGTCGAGGGTGCGCAGGTAGTCCGGCCAGTCCAGGGAGTCCAGCGGGTCGGCGCCGGTGACCGCGGGGTCGTCCACGGCGAAGTTGCGGGCCGGGCCGGGGCCGCTGGCGCGGGTCTCGAACCGCACCGTCATCACGCCGTGGCCCGCGCCCTGCACCCAGCCGTGGCCGAACTCGCGGTGCCGCACGTCGTCGCCGATGCGCCAGCCCGGCCCGGCGCCGGCCCCCACCGGCCGCCGGCCGGCCGCCCCGGTGGCGGTGTCGGCCCCCGTCGTGCGGTCGGGGTCGAGGGCGTCGAGTTCCGGGAACAACGGCTCCTGGTGCACCTCGGTCAACCCGGAGAACCCCACCCCGACCAGCCGGATCGGGCCGATCTCGGCCGGGTCGAGCAGCAGCCGCCGCGCGGTGCCGATCAGGGTGGGCGCGTCGGTGGTGGCGTGCGGCAGGGTGGCCGAGCGGGTCAGCGTGCTCATGTCGGAGCGCTTGAGCTTCACGGTCACGGTGCGGGCGCCGCGGCCGTCCCGGGTCAGCCGCCGGTGGGCGTGCTCGCCGATCGGCCCGACCGCCTCGCGTACCTGCTCAAGGGTGGTGAGGTCCTCGGGGAAGGTGGACTCGGCGCTGATCTGTTTGGCCTCGGCCCGTTCGGTCACCGGCCGGTCGTCGATGCCGCGGGCCAGCCGGTGCAGCGCGGTGCCGACGGCCGCGCCGAGCACGTCGGCCGCCTCCTGCTCGGTGAGCGCGGCGAACGCCCCGATGGTCTCGATGCCCAGCCGGTGCAGCCGTTCCTCGGCGACCGGCCCGATCCCCCACAGCCGGCGCACCGGTAGCGCGTGCAGCAGCGGCAGCTCCTCCTCGCGGCGCACCACCCGCACCCCGTCGGGTTTGGCCAGCCCGGAGGCGATCTTGGCGATCTGCTTGCCCGAGCCCGCCCCCACCGAGGCGACCAGCCCGGTCTCGGCGCGGATCGCCGCCCGCAGCTCCTCGCAGAACCGCTCCACGTCCTCCGGTGCCGCACCGGCGAGCTCGGCCGGCTCGCCGAACGCCTCGTCGAGGGAGAGTTGTTCGATCACCGGCACCCGCCGCCGCACGGTGTCGAGCACCCGGCGGCTGGCCACGCCGTAGACCCGCCCGCGCGGCGGCAGCACCACCGCGGTCACCCCGACCAGCCGGCGCGCCTGATGCATCGGCATCGCCGAGCGGGCCCCGTACACCCGGGCCTCGTAGCTGGCGCCGGCCACCACCCCACGGTTGCCGATGCCGCCGACCAGCACCGGACGGCCGCGCAGCGTGGGCCGGGTCAGCTGCTCGACGGATGCGAAGAACGCATCCATGTCGAAGTGCAGCACCCAGCGCGACATCACCGCGAATGGTAGCCAGCTAGCCTGACAGCCATGTCCGCGCACAGCGTGCCGATCAGCGACGAGTCCATCCGGCTGGGCCAGTTCCTCAAGCTGGCCGCCCTCACCGACACCGGCGCCGACGCCAAGGCGGTCGTCGCCGCCGGGCTGGTGCGGGTCAACGGCGAGGTGGAGCTGCGCCGCGGCCGCCGGTTGCACCCCGGGGACACGGTGGAGTTCGACGGCCGCAGTGCGACGGTGGCCGGCCCGGCCTAACCCTCCGCTTTGGCGATCGACACGCGCACCCCGTCGCCGATCTCCACGCCGTCCTGCGGCTCGCCGAATTCGAAGTCCACGGCCAGGATCTCGCCGGCGATCAGGTCGCGGTGGGTGCGTGCCCACTCGGCCCGCGCCTCGGGCACCGCCATCACCACCCGGATCCGGTCGCTGACCTCCAGGCCGGTGTTCTTGCGCAGCTCCTGCAGCTCGCGGATGCGGTCCTTGGCCCAGCCCTCGGCCTCCAGCTCCGGGGTCACGGTGGTGTCCAGCACCACCAGCCCGGCGCCGTCGGGCAGCGCGGCGGTGTGGTCCGGGTCGGCGGCGACCAGCCGCGAGGTGTACTCCTCGGGCAGCAGCACGGCCGGGCCGGCCGTCAGGGTGCCGTCCGGATTCACCACGCCCGCACCGGCTTTCACGGCCTTGATGGCGGCCTGCACATCCTTGCCCAGCCGCGGCCCGGCGACCCGCGCGTTGACGCTGAGCTCGAACCGGCCGTAGGTCGCGATGTCGTCGGTGAGTTCGACGGCCTTGACGTTGAGCTCGTCGGCGATCAGGTCGACGAACGGCGCCAGCTGCGCCGGATTCTCCACGGCCACGGTGAGTTTCGGCAGCGGCAGGCGCACCCGCAGCTTCTTGGCCTTGCGCAGCGAGGAGCCCGCCGAGCACACCTCGCGGACCTGGTCCATCGCCGCGACCAGTGCCGGGTCCTGCGGCGCCACGTCGGCCTGCGGCCAGTCGGTCAGGTGCACCGAGCGCTCGCCGGTCAGCCCGCGCCAGATCACCTCGGTGGTCATCGGCAGCAGCGGGGCGGCCAGCCGGCAGGTCACCTCCAGCACGGTGTGCAGGGTGTCGATGGCGTCACGGTCCTCGTCCCAGAACCGCTGCCGGCTGCGGCGCACGTACCAGTTGGTGAGCACCTCGAGGAACTGGCGCAGCTGCTCGCAGGCCCCGGAGATGTCGCAGTCGTCCAGGGCGGTGGTCAGCCCGGCGCGCAGGTCGGCGAGCTTGGCCAGGATGTAGCGGTCCAGCACGTGGGTGCTGTCGGTGCGCCAGGTGCCCTGCTGCGGCGCGTAGAGGGCCAGGAAGGTGTAGGCGTTCCACAGCGGCAGCTGGGCCTGGCGCACCCCGTCGCGGATGCCCTGCTCGGTGACGATGAGGTTGCCGCCGCGCAGGATCGGCGAGGACATCAGGAACCACCGCATGGCGTCGGAGCCGTCGCGGTCGAACACCTCGTTGACGTCCGGGTAGTTGCGCAGCGACTTGCTCATCTTCTGGCCGTCGTTGCCCAGCACGATGCCGTGCGACACGCAGGTCTTGAACGCCGGCCGGTCGAACAGCGCGGTGGCCAGGATGTGCAGCGTGTAGAACCAGCCGCGGGTCTGGCCGATGTACTCGACGATGAAATCGCCTGGGAAGTGCGCGGGTTCGTCGGCGGTGCCGTCGAACCAGTCGGCGTTCTCGAACGGGTAGTGCACCTGCGCGAACGGCATCGACCCGGAGTCGAACCACACGTCGAGCACGTCGGGGATGCGCCGCATCGTCGACCTGCCGGTCGGGTCGTCGGGATTGGGCCGGGTCAGCTCGTCGATGTAGGGCCGGTGCAGGTTGGTCGGCCGCACCCCGAAGTCGCGCTCGAGCTCGTCGAGGCTGCCGTAGACGTCGATGCGCGGGTACTCCGGATTGTCCGACACCCAGACCGGAATCGGGGTGCCCCAGTAGCGGTTCCGCGAGATCGACCAGTCCCGGGCGTTGGCCAGCCACTTGCCGAACTGGCCGTCCTTGACGTGCTCGGGGTACCAGGTGATCTGCTGGTTGAGCTCGAGCATCCGGTCCCGGAACGCGGTGACCTTGATGAACCACGACGACACCGCGCGGTAGATCAGCGGATTGCGGCAGCGCCAGCAGTGCGGGTAGGAGTGCTCGTAGGTGTCGTGGCGCAACAGCACCGCGCCGTTGGCCGCGGCCGGGCCGCTGCCCTGCTTGAGGTCGCGGATGATGTTCGGGTTGGCCTCGAACACGTGCTGGCCCTGGTAGTCCGGCACCGACGCGTCGAAGCGGCCCTTGGCGTCGACCGGGGTGACCGCCTCGATGCCGTTGGCCTGGGCGGTGAACATGTCGTCCTCGCCGTAGGCCGGGGCCATGTGCACCAGCCCGGTGCCGTCCTCGGTGCTGACGAACTCCCCGGCCAGCACCCGGAACGAGTTCGGCGCGTCGGCGAAGTACGGGAACGGCGGCAGGTAGCGGGTGCCCACCAGCTCGCTGCCCGTCAGGCGGCCCAGCACCTCGGGCTCCTCCCCCAGTTCGCGGGCGTAGGCGCCCAGCCGGGCCTCGGCCAGCACGTAGCGGCGCCCGTCCGGGCCGGCGACGTGCACGTAGGTGATGTCCGGGCCGGCCGCGACGGCCTGGTTGCTCGGCAGCGTCCACGGCGTGGTGGTCCAGATCAGCAGGTAGGAGTCGGTCAGCGGGCCCTCGGTGATGCGGAAGCCCACGGTCAGCGCCGGGTCCTGGCGGCTCTGGTAGACGTCGTCGTCCATCCGCAACTCGTGGCTGGACAACGGGGTCTCGTCGTTCCAGCAGTACGGCAGCACCCGGATGCCCTCGTAGGCCAGGCCCTTGTCGTAGAGCTGCTTGAACGCCCAGATCACCGACTCCATGTAGCCGAGATCCAGCGTCTTGTAGTCGTTGTCGAAGTCGACCCAGCGGGCCTGGCGGGTGACGTACTCACGCCACTCGTTGGTGTACTTGAGCACCGAGGCGCGGCAGGCGTCGTTGAACTTCTCGATGCCCATCTGCTCGATCTGCGCCTTGTCGGTGATGCCGAGCTGGCGCTGCACCTCGAGTTCGGCGGGCAGGCCGTGGGTGTCCCAGCCGAACCGGCGCTCCACCTTGTAGCCGCGCATGGTCCGGTAGCGCGGCACGATGTCCTTGACGTAGCCGGTCAGCAGATGCCCGTAGTGCGGCAGGCCGTTGGCGAACGGCGGCCCGTCGTAGAAGACGTACTCCGGTGCGCCCGCACGGCGGTCGATGCTGGCGCGGAAGGTGCCGTCGGACTCCCAGTACTTGAGCACCTCGGCCTCGAGTTCGGGGAAGTTCGGTGCGCCGGAAGCCGGTTTCGGATAGGCCGTCACTACTCGATGTCTCCTGTGCCCATGTCGAGGCCCACACGAGGCCGACCGTGCTGGCACGGGGACGAACGTCGCGCCGGTTGCGCAGACGCCGCGGTACCACCCCGCTTGCGCACGCGGCCGGCGGACCGGACCGGCGTACGCCACTCATTGCCGGGCTGTGACGGGCCCACCCGTTCGGTTCTACTGGGCCGGGCCCGCTGCCCGACCGTTCTTCCGAAGGCTCCCCGGTGATGGCCGGATCGACGCCGTTGGGCCGATTCTACTGAAGGGGTGCAAATCGCCCGCCGCCGCGGGCTCGGCCCGCGCTGTTCGATCCGCGGGCTCGGCCCGCGCTGTTCGATCCGCAGGCTCGGCCTGCGCTTAACCCGCGACCGGATGCAGCACCCGGTAGCGCGCCCCCAACTCGGGCACCGCGGTGTAACCACGCCGTTCGGCGCGGGCGGCGTCGCGCCGCACCAGGGTGTTGAGCCCGACGAAGGTGGCCTGGTCGAACACCATCGGGGTGACCAGCCGGTTGTGCACGAACCCGATCGCCAGCCCGCGGTCCGGTTCGGCCCAGCCGTAGCAGCCGCCCAGCCCGACGTGCCCGAAGCCGGGCACCACCCCGAACGGCACCCCGTGGTAGCCGAGGTGGAAGCTCAACGGCACCAACACATTCCGGTCCGGTGTCAGATCGGTCTGGCCGGTCAGCGCGGCGACGGTGTGCGCCGACAGGAACTGGGTGTCGCCGATCCGCCCGCCGTTGGCGATCGCGCCGTACATGCGGGCCAGGCCGCGCGCGGTGGCCACCGCGTTGGCCGACGGGATCTCGGAGTCCAGGAACGGCATCTCGCCCTGCATGGCGCCCACCATGCCCGGGAAGTAGATCGAACCGAGGAAGCCGGCGAACGGCAGCCCGGCCAGCCGCGGCGCGACCAGGTCGGCCCCCGGCAGCGGGGGCAGCCGCTGCGGCAGCAGGGTCTGCGCGGCCTCGGTGGGCGCGCCGGCCGGCGGGCGGCCCAGGTGCAGCCCGTCCACACCCAGCGGGGCGGCCAGCTCGGTGCGGATCAGCTCGCGCATGCCCCGCCCGGTGACCGCCCGGGCCAGGCCGGACAGCAGCCAGCCGTAGGTCAGCGCGTGGTAGGCGGGCTTGCCGTACTGCAACCGGTTGACCGGCGCGGCGGCCAGCCGCTCCTCCATCCGGCGGTGGTCGAGCAGGTCGGCCTTGGTGACCCCGCCGAGCTGCGACAGCCCGGCCCGGTGCCGCATCACGTCGCGCACGGTGATGTTGGACTTGCCGTTGGCGCCGAACTCCGGCCAGTACGACGCCACCGGGGCGTCGTAGTCGATCAGGCCGCGGTCGGCGAGCCGGTGGATCACCGTCGAGGCCATGCCCTTGGTCGCCGAGAACACCATCGCGCCGGTGTCGGCGGTCCAGTACCGGGTACCGGCGCGGTCGGACCAGCCGGTCCAGACGTCCACCACCGGTTCGCCGTGCAGGTACACGCAAAGCGCCCCGCCACCGAACCGCCGGCCCGGGAACAGCCGCGCGAAGGCGTTCAGCGTGCAGGCGAAGGCCGGATCCGCGGCCCCCTGTACCCCGTGCGGGAGCCCGTTGCCGCTACCCCGGAACGGGAGCCGGAATGTTAGCTCGGTCACAGTCTCAGAATGTACCGAACGCCGGAGCAAATGAACGGCCCGTTACCGAAGCGTTAAGCCACCGGGTTACCGTCAGCCGAGCTCGGCGGCCGCCAGCAGCTCCTGGGCGGCCAGCGTCGGGGTGGTCGTGCCCTCGCGCACCCGCCGTTCCACGTCGGCGCGGATGGCCACCACCCCCGGGTGGTTGAGCACCCGGTCCAGCACCGCGTCACGCACCATCGACCAGGTCCAGTCCACCTGCTGCTGGCGGCGGCGCTCCTCGAACCGGCCCGCCTCGGTGAGCACCTGCCGGTGCCGCAGCACGGTCTCCCACAGCTCCGCCAGCCCGCTGCCCTCCAGCGCACTCATGGTGAGCACCGGTGGGCGCCAAAGGGTTTCGTTGGGATAGATGAGCCGGATGGCACCGGTGAGCTCGCGGGCGGCCTTGCGCGCCTCGACGGCGTGCTCGCCGTCGGCCTTGTTCACCACGATGATGTCGGCCAGCTCGAGCACGCCCTTCTTGATGCCCTGCAGCTGGTCGCCGGTGCGGGCCAGGGTGAGGAACACGAAGGTGTCCACCATCTCGGCGACGGTGACCTCGGACTGCCCCACCCCGACGGTCTCCACCAGCACCACGTCGTAGCCGGCGGCCTCGACGAGCACGATGGTCTCCCGGGTGGCCTTGGCCACCCCGCCCAGCGTGCCGGCCGACGGCGACGGCCGGATGTAGGCGTCCGGGTGCACCGCCAGCCGGGCCATCCGGGTCTTGTCGCCCAGGATGGAGCCGCCGGTGCGCTTCGAGGACGGGTCGACCGCCAGCACCGCCACCCGGTGGCCCTGCTCGATCAGGTACATGCCGAGCGCCTCGATGGTGGTGGACTTGCCCACCCCGGGCACCCCGGTGATCCCGACGTGCATGGCCCGCCCGGCCTCCGGCATGAGCTCCAGCAGCAGCTGCTGGGCCCGCTCCCGGTGGTCGGGCCGGGTGGACTCGACCAGCGTGATGGCGCGCGCCAGGGCCGCGCGGTCACCGCCGCGGATCGCGGCGGCGAGTTCTGGCACCGGTTGCGTCATCTAGCCGAGGTCGTACCCCAGCCGTTCGGCCAGCTTGTGCAGCAGGCCGACCGCGGCGTCGGCGATGACCGTGCCCGGCGGGTAGATGGCCGTGGCGCCGGCGGCGTACAGCTCGTCGAAGTCGCCGGGCGGGATGACGCCGCCGACCACGATCATGATGTCCGGCCGGCCGACCTCCTCCAGCGCCTTGCGCAGCGCCGGCACCAGGGTGAGGTGCCCGGCGGCCAGCGACGACACGCCGACGATGTGCACGTCGTTGTCGGCGGCCTGGCGGGCCACCTCCTCCGGCGTGGCGAACAGCGGGCCGACGTCGACGTCGAAGCCGATGTCGGCGAACGCGGTCGCGATGACCTTCTGCCCGCGGTCGTGGCCGTCCTGGCCGATCTTGGCGACCAGGATGCGCGGCCGCCGGCCGTCGGCCGCGGCGAACTTCTCTACGAGCTCGGACGCTTCGGCGATGTTGCTGGCCTTTCCGACTTCGTGACGGTAGACGCCGGAGATGGTACGGATCTCGGCCTGGTGGCGGCCCCACACCTTCTCCAGTGCCTCGGAGATCTCCCCGACGGTGGCCTTGGCCCGGGCGGCGTTGATCGACAGCGCCAGCAGGTTGTTGTCCAGGTTGTCCGCCCCGCCGCCGGAACGCGCGGCCTCGGCCGCGCGGGTGAGCGCGGCCAGGGCGGCGTCGACGGCCTCCTGGTCCCGATCGGCGCGCAGCTGCTGCAGCTTGGCCAGCTGCTCGGCGCGCACCTTGGAGTTGTCGACCTTGAGCACCTCGATCTCGGCGTCCTCGTCGATCTGGTACTTGTTGACGCCGATCACCGGCTGCTGGCCGGAGTCGATGCGGGCCTGGGTGCGGGCGGCCGCCTCCTCGATGCGCATCTTCGGGATGCCGTCGCTGATGGCCTGCGCCATGCCGCCGTGCTCCTCGACCTCGCGCAGGTGCGCGCGGGCCCGCTCGGCGAGCTGGTGAGTGAGCCACTCCACGTAGTACGAGCCGCCCCACGGGTCGATCGGCCGGGTGGTGCCGGATTCCTGCTGCAGCAGCAGCTGGGTGTTGCGGGCGATGCGGGCCGAGAAGTCGGTGGGCAGCGCCAGCGCCTCGTCGAGGGCGTTGGTGTGCAGCGACTGGGTGTGGCCCTGGGTGGCTGCCATCGCCTCGATGCAGGTGCGGGCGACGTTGTTGAACACGTCCTGGGCGGTCAGCGACCAGCCGGAGGTCTGCGAATGGGTGCGCAGCGACAGCGACTTGGGATCCTTGGCGCCGAACCCGGCGACCAGCTCGCTCCACAGCAGCCGCGCGGCCCGCAGCTTGGCGACCTCCATGAAGAAGTTCATCCCGATGCCCCAGAAGAAGGACAGCCGGGGCGCGAACTTGTCGATGTCCAGGCCCGCGTCCAGCCCCGCCCGGATGTACTCCACGCCGTCGGCCAGCGTGTAGGCCAGCTCCAGGTCGGCCGTGGCACCGGCCTCCTGGATGTGGTAGCCGGAGATCGAGATCGAGTTGAACTTCGGCATCTTCGCGCTGGTGTAGGCGAAGATGTCGGAGATGATCCGCATCGACGGCTTGGGCGGGTAGATGTAGGTGTTGCGGACCATGAACTCCTTGAGGATGTCGTTCTGGATGGTCCCCGCCAGCTTCTCCGGCGGCACCCCCTGCTCCTCGGCCGCGACCACGTAGAGCGCCAGGATCGGCAGCACCGCGCCGTTCATCGTCATCGAGACGCTGACGCTGCCCAGGTCGATGCCGTCGAACAGCTGGCGCATGTCCAGGATCGAGTCGATCGCCACCCCGGCCATGCCGACGTCCCCGGCCACCCGCGGGTGGTCGGAGTCGTAGCCGCGGTGGGTGGCCAGGTCGAAGGCCACCGACAGGCCCTTCTGGCCGGCGGCCAGGTTGCGCCGGTAGAACGCGTTGGACTCCGCGGCGGTGGAGAACCCGGCGTACTGCCGGATGGTCCACGGCTGGTTGACGTACATCGTCGGGTACGGCCCGCGGATGTAGGGGGCCGCGCCCGGGAAGCTGTCCAGCGGGTAGCCGGCGGCGACGGCGGCAGCGCGGTCGGCGGCGGTGTAGACCGGCTTGACCGCGATGCCCTCCGGCGTCTCCCAGGTCAGCTGGTCCGGGCTGTAGCCGTGCGCAGCCGCGGCGGCCTCGACGAGCCGCTCGACCGCCTCGGCGGTGGCCGGTTCGGCACGCCGGTCGCCGTGCAGCGGCACGTCGGCGAAACTGCCGATCACGTCGTGGACCGTCATGTGTCAGGCCCCCAATCGGGTGAGCAGGGTCGACAGCGCGTCGACCGCGTCGATCTTGGCGGTCAGGAACTCGTCGGGCCGGTGCTCGGCGTCGGCGACGGCCTTCTCCGGGCCGGCGAGGTAGACCCGCTGCACGCCGGCCGCGCGGGCGGCCGCGACGACGGCCGAGGCCTCGGCGCCGTAGCGGGCGTCGGTGCCGCACACCACCGCGACGGCGGGGTTGCCGTGGTCGGCGACCGCGGCGGCCACCGTGCCGGCCTCGACGGTGCCGGGGTTGATCGCCTCGATGCCCCCGGCGGCCAGCAGGTTGGTGGCGAAGGTGGTGCGCACGTTGTGCTCGGCGAGCGGGCCGAGCGGCAGCAGCAGCACCCGCGGCCGGGCGCCGTGCGCGGCCAGGTAGGCGTCGCTGCGGTCGCGCAGCGCCTCGAACTGCGCGGCGTAGCGGCGCACCCCGGCCACCGCCTCGCCGACCGGCAGCGCCGGCTCGCCGAGGTTCGGGAACTCGTTGACGCCGGTGACCGCCCGCCGGCGGTGGGCGATGTCGTCGGCGCGCCGGCCGGCGACGTCCTCGATCCGGTCGAGCAGCTGCTGCCCGGCGGCGGGCAGGCCGCCGGCGCGCTCGAGGTCGGTGAACAGCGCCCAGGCCTGCTCGGCCAGCTGCGCGGTGAGGTCCTCGACGAACCAGGAGCCGCCGGCCGGGTCGAGCACCCGGCCGAGGTTGGACTCCTCGAGCAGCAGCAGCTGGGTGTTGCGGGCGATGCGGCGCGCGAAACCCGGCTTGGTGCCGGGCATTCCGCCCGGGATGGCGACGTCGAAGGGGTGCACGAGCACGGTGTCGGCACCGCCGACGCCGGCCGAGAAGGCCGCGACGGTGGTGCGCAGCATGTTCACCCACGGGTCGCGCTGGGTCATCATCGGCAGCGAGGTGACCACGTGCAGGGTGGCCGCCCCGGCCTCGGGCGCGCCGACCACCTCGGCGACCCGGGCCCACAGCTGCCGGGCCGCACGCAGCTTGGCGATGGTGAGGAACTGGTCGTCGTCGGCGGCGAACCGGAAGCTGATCTGGCGCACCGCGTCGGCCACCGGCAGCCCGCCCTCGACGAGCAGCCGCAGTGCGGCCACCGCCGCGGCGATCGCGCCGCCGAGCTCCTGGGCCGCGCTCGCCCCCCGGTCGTGCAGGGCGGCGCCGTCGACGGTCACCGCGCGGACCCGCCCGCCGTGGCCGGCGGCGTCCCTGGCAGCGGCGACGACCGCCTCGGGCGCCGGGGCGGCGCGGCCGGTCAGCGGCGCGAGGAAGGGATCCGCACCCAGGTCGACGGCCAGCCGGCCGCGCTGCTCGTCGTCGAGCCCGGCCAGCAGCGGCAGCAGCGCCGCGACGGCGGCGGCGTAGTCGGCGCCGGCGTCCACGATGAGCGGCACCAGGTCGATGAACACCCCGTCGAGCACGCGCGGCAGGTCGGCCGGGGCGATGCCGTCGGCACCGAGCCGCAGCTGCAGCGCGCCGACCCCCTCGGTCAGCGCGACCAGCACCGCGCCGTTGACGGCGGCCGCACCGGATCCGTTGCCGCCGAACGCCTCCACGACTTTCCAGCCGGCCTTGACGTCGCGCAGGGCGTCACCGCCCCGGACGTAGGGCCACTGGCCGGGCAGCGGCGGCTCGTCCCGCTCGTCGAGGCGGGTGTAGAGCGGACGGATCGCGAAGCCTTCATAGGTGGGGGAATCGAGCAGCCGCTCGGGTTCCTCGGGCAGCTCGGCGGGATCGCGGCGCAGGCTCTTGGCCAGCACACCGGCGACCGCGGACCGCCACCGTTGGCGATCGGCCTCGATGACGCTGGCGGCGGTACTGGACCCCTGTTCGGACACCGGCATCTCCTGTTGTCGCGTTGTCGCAGCATGTGACGGACGCACCCGCCCCACAGGCTAAATGATCGCCGTCACCGCCCCGCACCCGGTCCGGGGCGGCCGCTCCGCGCGGCGGACCGGCCGGGCCCGCGGGTGCCCGTACGCTGGTATCCGTGCAACCCGTCGTCAGAACCATTCGCGCGGTTCAGGCCGCGGTGCTGGCGACGCCGGCGCAGATCTCGCCCCGCCGGCTGATCGTGACCGCCGCGGCGATTGTGACCCTCGTCGCAGTGGTGGCGGTGGTGCCGCTGCCCACCGCGGTGCAGCTGCGCGACTGGGCGACCTCGCTGGGTTCGTGGTTCCCGGTGGCGTTTCTGGCCGCCCACATCGTGGTGACGGTCTTCCCGTTCCCGCGCACCGCGTTCACGCTCGCTGCCGGACTGCTCTTCGGCCCGGCGCTGGGGGTGTCGATCGCGGTGGCGGCCAGCACCGTCAGCGCGGTGATCGCGCTGCTGCTGGTGCGCGCGCTGGGGCTGCAGCTGCGCCGGCTCGAGCACCACCCGGGGGTGGCCGCGGTGAACACGCACCTGCGCCGGCGCGGCTGGGCGGCGATCCTGTCGATGCGGCTGATCCCGGCGGTGCCGTTCTCGGTGCTCAACTACGCCGCCGGGGTGTCGGCGGTGCGGACGCTGCCCTACACCGTGGCCACGCTGGCCGGGCTGCTGCCGGGCACGGCGGCGGTGGTGGTGCTCGGCGACGCGCTCACCGGCGAGGTGAGCCCGCTGCTGCTGGCGGTGTCGGCGGGCACCGCGGTGGTCGGGATCGCCGGCCTGGTGCACGAGGTGCGCCGGCACCGGCGGGCGGTGGGCGCGCGGGCCGAGGCCGCCGAGCCGGTCGCGGTGCGCTGACCGCTCAGCCGGTTTCCCGGCCGCCGGGAACGAGCCCGGAGGCGTAGCTCTCCTTGACCACCTCGAGGTGGACCCAGCTCTCCACCGCGCCGACCCCGGGCAGTGCCCGGACGGTCTCCAGGGTCTCCAGCAGCTGCGCGGCGGAGAAGGCCCGCACGGTGGCCAGCACGTCGAACCGGCCCAGGGTGCGGGCGACGAAGATGACCGCGCGCATCCCGCTCAGCGCGTCGAGCACCCCGGCGGCGTCGCCGCGCAACCGGATGCCCAGCCCCATCGCGCGCTGCCGGTCCCGGCCGGAGTGGCGCACCACCGCGCCGATCCGCACCACCTGGCCGTCGATCAGCCGCACCACCCGCCGGCGCGCCGCGGCCGGCGAGAGTCCCACCGCCGCCGCGAGATCCACGTAGGAGGCGCGGCCGTCGCGCTGCAGTTCGCGCAGCAGCGCCCGGTCGGTGTCGTCGATGTCGACGCGGACCCGCCCGACCGGGCCGACCACGTCGCGCACCACCTCGATGTAGCTCAGCGTGTCCACGCCGGTGACCCCGGGCAGTGCCCGCAGCGTGGCCAGCACCCCGTCGAGGTGGCGCACCGAGCCGACCCGGGCCTCGACGACCAGCGCGTAGCCGCCGCTGGTCAGCGACAGGAAGGCGACGTCGTCACGGGCGGCCAGCACGGCGGCGACGGGGCCGGCCGGCCCGTCGACGGCGACGCTGAGGTGGGCCAGCGCGCCGCGGCCGAGCACCTCGGGGTGCACCACGCCGCGCACCACCACCCGGCCGGTGTCGATGAGCCGTTGCACCCGGGCCGCCACCGCGGATCGGGACAGCCCCACCCGCTCGGCGATGTCGCGGTGGGTGAGCCGGCCGTCGTCCTCGAGCAGCCCGATGATCGCCTCGTCGAGCTCGTCCATGCGTTCCACCGGTCGACCACCTGCCCCGCGCCCGATCTCCACCGAAGATTTTTCGTCACGATAGCGCCGTCGTTCCGGTCACCAAAGCCGGTCCGAGTTCGATGTTTCGACATGTTCGACGGCACTGGCCGTCGGATTTGTCACTGAAACACGGGCGTAACGATCGAATCGTTTGCGCTGACCTGACCGCGGTTCTACCGTGTGCCGCACCAACCCCGCCCCGGGAGGATCGCCATGTCCGTCACCGACACCGCCCCGCAACCGCCGAAGGTCACCGAGGTCGAGCAGCACGGCGTCGAGCCGATCCCCGACGCCGAGCGCACCGCGCGGCCGGTGGACCTGTTCCGCCTGGTGTTCGGCGGTGCGAACACCATCGCGACGGTGGTGCTGGGCACCTTCCCGATCATCTTCGGCCTGTCGTTCACCGCCGCCCTGCTGGCCACCCTGGCCGGTCTGGTGCTCGGCGCGCTGATCCTGGCGCCGATGTCGCTGTTCGGGCCGCGCAACGGCACCAACAACGCGGTGTCGTCGTCGGCGCACCTGGGTGTGCACGGCCGCATCGTCGGCTCGTTCCTGTCGCTGCTGACCGCCCTGGCGTTCTTCTCGATTTCGGTGTGGACCTCCGGCGACGTGCTCGTCGGCGGCGCCAACCGCGCCTTCGGGCTGCCCCAGACCGACGCCGCGCTCGCGGTGGCCTACGGCGTGTTCGCGCTGCTGGTGCTCGTGGTGTGCATCTACGGGTTCCGGTTCATGCTGCTGGTCAACAAGATCGCGGTGGTCGCGGCGACCGCGCTGTTCATCGCCGGGGCATTCGCGTTCGGCGGCGCGTTCGATCCGGGCTATCCGGGCAGCGTGACGCCGGGCGATCCGCTGTTCTGGCCGGCGTTCGTCGGGGCCGCGCTGATCGTGATGAGCAACCCGGTGTCGTTCGGCGCGTTCCTGGGCGACTGGGCCCGCTACATCCCCCGCGACACCCCGTCCTGGCAGCCGATGGCGGCCGCCTTCGCCGCCCAGCTGGCCACCCTGGTGCCGTTCCTGTTCGGACTCGTCACCGCGACCGTGATCGCCACCGCCGCACCGGATTTCATCGCCGACGGGGACTACGTCGGCGGGCTGCTGGCGGTGTCGCCGGGGTGGTACTTCGTGCCGGTGTGCCTGATCGCGCTGATCGGCGGCATGTCCACCGGCACCACCGCGCTCTACGGCACCGGTCTGGACTTCTCCAGCGTGTTCCCCCGGTTCTCCCGGGTGCAGGCCACCGTGTTCATCGGCACGGCCGCGATCGTGTTCATCTTCGTCGGCCGCTTCGCCTTCAATGTGGTGCAGAGCATCTCGACGTTCGCCGTGCTGATCGTCACCTGCACCGCGCCGTGGATGGTGATGATGATGATCGGCTGGTTCACCCGCCGGGGCTTCTACGACTCCGACGCGCTGCAGGTGTTCAACCGGCGCCAGCGCGGTGGCCGGTACTGGTTCAACCACGGCTGGAACCCGCGCGGCCTGGCCGCCTGGGTGGTCTCGGCGGTGACCTCGCTGTGCTTCGTCAACCTGCCCGGCCAGTTCGTCGGCCCGCTCGGCGAACTCGCCGGGGGCGTCGACCTGTCCATCCCGGTGGGCCTGGGCCTGGCCGCCGTGCTCTATCCGGCGCTGCTGTGGCTGTTCCCGGAGCCCGGTGACGTGTTCGGGCCCGCCGGCCCGCGCGGCGTGCCGGCCGGTCCCCCGGCCAACATCCCCATCGTGTCGAGCGAGCCCGCGCCCCCGGGTGACGCCGGCACCCCGACCCGGAAGGTCCGCACATGACCAACCCCACCCCGATCGGCCCCGTCGACTCCGCACAGGTGCCCCGGTTCGCCGGGCCCGCGACCTTCGCCCGGCTGCCGCGGCTGGACCAGGTGCCCGCCGCCGACGTCGTGGTGGCCGGTGTGCCGTTCGACACCGGCGTGTCCTACCGGCCCGGGGCCCGATTCGGCCCCACCCACGTGCGGGAGTCGTCGCGGCTGCTGCGCCCCTATCACCCGGGTCTGGACGTCTCCCCCTTCGAGATCGCCCAGGTCGCCGACGCCGGCGACATCGCGGTCAACCCGTTCGACATCGCCGAGGCGATCGCCACCGTCGAGCAGGCGGCACGCGAGATGACCTCCGGCGCAACGAAACTCGTCACCATCGGTGGCGACCACACCATCGCGCTGCCGCTGCTGCGGGCCGCGGCGGCCAAGCACGGGCCGGTGGCGCTGGTGCACTTCGACGCCCACCTGGACACCTGGGACACCTACTTCGGCGCCGCCTACACCCACGGCACCCCGTTCCGCCGCGCGGTCGAGGAGGGCATCCTGGACACCTCGGCGCTGTCGCACGTGGGCACCCGCGGCCCGCTGTACGGCAAGAAGGACCTCGAGGACGACCGCCGGTTCGGGTTCGGCATCATCACCGCCTCCGACGTCTACTACCAGGGCGTGCACGAGGTCGTCGACCGGCTGCGCGACCGGCTCGGCGACCGCCCGGTCTACCTGTCGATCGACATCGACGTGCTCGACCCGGCGTTCGCGCCGGGCACCGGCACCCCGGAGGCCGGCGGGATGAGCAGCCGCGAGCTGCTGGAGATCCTGCGCGGGCTGCGCGGGCTGAACCTGGTGGGCGCCGACGTCGTGGAGGTGGCCCCGGCCTACGACCACGCCGAGATGACCGGCATCGCCGCCGCGCACGTCGCCTACGACCTGGTGTCGCTGCTGGCGCTCGGTCCCGGGGCCTGATCCGGGCCCCGGGAGTCACCGGGTGGCGGGAATCACTGCCCCGCGGGCGGTGCCGGCGGGTTCGGCGGGGTGATCGGGCCGCCCATGAGCTGATCCCCCGTGATCCGGAATCCGGGCGGGTCGATCTGGGGCGCCGGGTCGATCGGGCCGGGCCGGCTCGGCTGCGGCGGTCGGCCGTAGCCGGGCCCGTCCACCGGCCGGCGGGCCTGCGCCTCGGCGTCGGCGACGGCCGCCGCGATCGCCGGGTCGGTGCTGGTGTCGAACCAGTCGGCGACCTCGTCGGAGTCGTCCTCGGGCTTGGGCAGGTTCTCGTCCACCGGCGACGGGGTGTAGCGGAACACCCCGTCCTCCCCCGGCGCGCCGAGCAGCTTGGTGAAGCCCTGCAGCGCGTTGCCGAAGTCGCTGGGCACGATCCAGACCTTGTTCGCCTCGCCCTTGGCCATCTGCGGCAGGGTCTGCAGGTACTGGTAGGTCAGCAGCTCCGGGGTGGGCCGGGCGGCCTTGATCGCGGCGAAGGTCTTCTCGATGGCCTTCGCCTGGCCCTGGGCCTGCAGGTAGGCGGCCGCCCGCTCGCCCTGGGCACGCAGGATGCGGGACTGCCGCTCGGCCTCGGCGGCCAGGATGGCGGCCTGCTTGGCGCCCTCGGCGGCCAGGATCTGGGCCTGCTTCTGGCCCTCGGCCTGTTTGATCGCCGACTCCCGGGCGCCCTCGGCGGTGAGGATCATCGCGCGCTTCTCCCGGTCGGCGCGCATCTGCTTCTCCATCGAGTCCTGGATGCTCGGCGGCGGGTCGATGCTGCGCAGCTCGACCCGGGCCACCCGGAGGCCCCACCGGGTGGTGGCCTCGTCGAGCACCCCGCGCAGCGCGGTGTTGATCTGGTCGCGCGAGGTCAGCGTCTGCTCCAGGGTCATGCCGCCGACCAGGTTGCGCAGCGTGGTGGTGGTCAACTGCTCCACACCGACGATGTAGTTGCTGATGTTGTAGACCGCCGCCTGCGGGTTGGTGACCTGGAAGTAGACCACCGTGTCGATCTGCACGGTGAGGTTGTCCTCGGTGATCACCGGCTGCGGCGGGAAGGACACCACGCGCTCGCGCAGGTCCACCCGGGCCCGGATGCGGTCGATGAACGGCAGCAGCAGGGTGAGCTGGCCGGACACCGTGCGACTGTAGCGGCCCAGCCGTTCGATCACCGCGGCCTCGGCCTGCGGGATCAGCGCGACGGATTTGGCCACCACGATCGCGGCGAACACCACGAATACGAGCAGCAGTACCAGGCCTGCCACGGCGCCGTCCATATCGGTCCCTTCGGTCAGGGGGTGTTCACCACCACCGCGGTGGCGCCGTCGATACGCACCACGGTGACGTGTTCCCCCGGTTCGTACACATCGTGGTCGTTGAGCGGACGGGCCGTCCACACCTCGCCGTCGAGGCGGACCTGGCCCTGGTGCACGGTGACCCGGTCGAGCACCAGCGCGCTCTTGCCCTCGAGCTCCTTGATCGGGTCGGGCAGCCCGTCGCCGGGGCCGAACCGGCGCCGCAGCGCCGGGCGCACCAGCACCAGCAACAGCACCGACACCACCAGGAACACCACGCCGTCGACCCAGATCGGCCAGGGCAACAGCCAGCTGGTGCCGGCCGCGGCGAGCGCCCCGCCGGACAGCATGAGCAGGAACAGGTCCCCGGTCAGCGCCTCCGCACCGGCGAGACCCAGCGCGAGCACGAGCCAGATCAGCGCAGCGGGCATGCCAGCAGCCTAACGCGAATCCGTCCGGCCGGACGGCACGAATTAGACTGCCTGACCATGTGGTGTCCCAGCGTGTCGTTGTCGGTGTGGGCCAACGCCTGGCTCGCCGGGGCGGCCGCGCCGGACGACGTCCTCGATGCGTTGTCCCGTTGGGCACCAAGGCATTTCGTCAACGCCTACGACTCCGCGACGGCGGACCGGACCGGCCTGGCCTGGCCGGATCTGGAGGATGCGGCCAGTGTGTCGCTGCTGGCGGTGCTGCGCACCACGGCCCGTCCCGCCCCCGGTGCCGCCCCGATGACGGTGGTGCTGCCGGTGCCCGGCGACGTGCGCGGGCTGCCGGCCGGCACCCAGTTCCAGCACGACGCGATCACCGCCGGCGAGGCGATTGTCGTCACCGACGCGGACCGCCCGGACACCGTGGTGGGGCTGGTGCCCGAGTTCGAGTTCGAGGGCGACGACCACCCGGTCGAGTACACCGATCCCGGCCACGCCGACGCCGGTGACCTCGGCGACGTCTCGGCGCTGGCCTGGACGGTCTACTCGGTGCCGGCGCCGGTGCCGGCACCGCCGACCGACCTCGGCGAGGCCGAGTACGCGCTGCGCTCGGCGGTGCGCGAGGCGGCCGAGGCGCTCGGGACGCTGCAGCTGCAGGCCGCCGGGTCGGCCGGGGTCGACGATCCACGGGCCATGGTCGAGCAGATCCTGGCCGCCGGGCACGCCCACCCGGCGCCCGACCACGCCCCGGCGCGGGCACTGCGGGTGCTCGAGCACGCCGCGCACGTCGACGCGATCATCACGGTGAGCGCCGGGCTGCTGCCGATCGGCCTGCAGTCCGCGTCGCAGGTGCAGCTCGCCGGTGATGCGCTGCGCCCGCTGGCGGCCGTGGTGCGCTCGGCCCGGCTGGCCGCGGTGAACGCGATCCTGCACTCGGCCTGGCGCTAGGCCGTCCCGCAGCACTCCGGCGCACACGGCGCCCCGTCGACGCTGAACCCGTATCCGGGCACCGGGTCCGGGCCGGCCACCCGGGCCGGTTCCCGGCCGAGCCGCAGCTCGTCGACGAGGTCGGCGGCCAGCCGCGCGAACCGCGGGTCGGCGTTCGGGGTGGCGGCCCGCACCAGCGTCACGCCGAGGGACTCGGCCTGTTCGCGCAGTTCGGTGTCGAGATCCCAGACCACCTCGATGTGGTCGGAGACGAACCCGATCGGGCAGACGATCACCGCCGCCGTGCCGGCCCGCGCCAGCGCGTCGAGGTGGTCACCGATGTCGGGCTCCAGCCACGGGATCTGCGGCGGGCCGGAGCGGGACTGCCAGACCTGGTCGTAGTCGGTGTAGCCGGCGGCGGCCGCCACCAGCCGGGCGGCGTAGCCGACCTGGCGGCTGTACAGGTTGGGGCCGTGCCGGCGGTCGGCGGCGATCGGGACCGAGTGCGCGGTGAACACCAGCCGGGCGGCGTCGCGCAGCCCGGCCGGCAGCTCGGCGCGCGCCGCGGTGATCGCGTCGGCGAAGAACCCGACCAGCAGCGGGTGGTCGAAATAGTGGCGCAGCTTGACCAGCTCCGGCGCCCCGGGGCCGGCGGCGGCCAGGCCGCGGCGGATGTCCTCGACGTACTGGGTGCAGCTGGAGTAGCCGCCCCAGGCCGAGGTGGTGAACACCGCGGCCCGCCGCACCCCGGCGTCGCGCATGGCGATCACCGCGTCCTCGACGTAGGGCTCCCAGTTGCGGTTGCCGAAGTACACCGGCACGTCCAGCCCGCGGCGGGCCAGCTCGGCGCGCAACTCGGCGATGAGCCGGCGGTTGATGCCGTTGATCGGCGACACCCCGCCGAAGTGCAGGTAGTGCTCGGCGACCTCGTCGAGCCGTTCCGGCGGCACGTTGCGGCCGCGGGTGACGTTCTCCAGGAACGGCCGAACCTGCTGCGGCCCTTCGGGACCCCCGAAGGACAGCAGCAGGACCGCGTCGAAATCCATCTAGAGCAGCTGCTGGGCGGCGCCGCCGTCGGCGTAGATGACGGTGCCGGTGGTGGCCGGCAGCCACTCCGAGAGCAGGGCGCACACGGTCTTGGCGACCGGGGTCGGGTCCTTCATGTCCCAGCCGAGCGGGGCACGCTGGTCCCAGCCCTCCTCGAGCAGCTTGATCTGCTCCTGGGTCTCCTCGCCGAGCGCACCGCCCACGATCGCGCTCATGGCCAGCGTGCGGATCGGGCCCGCGGCGACGAGATTCGAGCGCACCCCGTACTTGCCGGCCTCCCGGGCGACGAACCGATTGATCGACTCCAGCGCGCTCTTGGCCACCGTCATCCAGTTGTAGGCCGGCATCGCGCGGGTCGGGTCGAAGTCCATGCCGACGATGCCCCCGCCCGGGTTCATGATCGGCAGCAGCGCCTTGGCCAGCGCCGCGTAGGAGTAGGCCGAGATGTGGATGCCCTTGGACACGTCCTCGTAGGGGGCGTCCAGGAACGGGTTGAGGCCCATGCCGGTCTGCGGCATGAACCCGATCGAGTGCACCACGCCGTCGAGCTTGTTGCCCTCGCCGATCTGCTGCTGCACCCGCTCGGCGAGCGTGTCGAGGTGCTCCTGGTTCTGCACGTCGAGCTCGAGCAGCGGCGCCGGCTTGGGCAGCCGGTCGATGATGCGCTGGATCAGGCGCAGCCGGTCGAAGCCGGTGCACACCAGCTCGGCGCCCTGCTCCTGGGCCACGCGGGCGATGTGGAAGGCGATCGAGCTGTCGGTGATGATGCCGGTGACGAGGATGCGCTTGCCCTCGAGAAGCCCTGCCATGTCGTTGATGTCCTCTCGTTAGTGGCCCATACCCATGCCGCCGTCGACCGGGATGACGGCGCCGGCGATGTAGCTCGCGTCCTCGGAGGCCAGGAAGCTGACCACCCCGGCCACCTCCTCGGCGGTCCCCACCCGCTTGGCGGGGATGAAGTCCAGCGCCCCCTGCTGGATGCGCTCGTCGAGCGCCCGGGTCATCTCGGTGTCGATGTAGCCCGGCGCCACGACGTTGGCGGTGACGTTGACCTTGGCCAGCTCGCGGGAGATGGAGCGGGCCATGCCGATCAGGCCGGCCTTGGCCGCGGCGTAGTTGGCCTGGTTGCCGATGCCCCACATGCCCGACACCGAGCCGATGAAGATGAGCCGGCCGAACTTGTTGCGCTGCATGCTGCGGCAGGCCCGCTGGGCGACCCGGAACGCACCGGTCAGGTTGGTGTCGATGACCTCCTGGAAGCGGTCCTCGGTCATCCGCATCAGGAACGCGTCCTTGGAGATGCCGGCGTTGGCGACGACGATCTCGACCGGGCCCTGGTGCTCCTCGACCTGCTTGAAGGCGCGGTCCACCGAGGCGTTGTCGGTGACGTCGCACTCGACGGGGAACACGCCCTCCAGCGGGATGCCGGAGCCGCGGTGGGTGGCCGCGACCTTGTGGCCGTCGGCGGCCAGCCGCCGCGCGATGGCCAGCCCGATTCCTCGGGTGCCGCCGGTGACCAGCACGGATCGCGCGACGAAGGGTGGCCGACCGGCGGGGGTGCTGCCGGCCTGTTCTGCAACGGCGGTGTCAGTCATGGTGGTCAACTTAACGTGTCGGCGATGCCGGGCCGAAATCGCGTCCGGCGCCGAGATCGACGTTCCGGCGGGTTCTTCTCGCACTTTTCCGCCCGTTTGTCCCGTTGGGCGTCATCGGCGGTGGGTCAGTCGGGCAGGCGGCGGTTGATGAGCAGGGCCAGCAGCGCGGCCGCGGCCAGCGTGACCGCGCCGAGCCGCAGCCAGCCCACCGAGGCGTCGCCCCGGATGGTCTCGTAGCCGATCTGCTCCTGCAGGTTGGTGAACACCTGCTTGAGCTGCTCGAGGCTGGAGGCGGTGAACGCCTCGCCGCCGGACAGCTCGGCGATCTTGGCCAGCATCTCGTCGTCGACCGGCACCGGCTGGCGCTGGTCGTTGATCTCGACGTAGCCGTACGGGGTGCCGAAGGACACCGTGGAGATCGGCACCCCCTGGTCCCTGGCGGTGCGGGCGGCGGTGTAGGCACCCTTGGGGTTGTCCGGGTTGGACGGCACGGTCTCCTTGCCGTCGCTCATCAGCACGATCCGCGCCGGTGGCGGCTCGTCCCCGCCGCCGATCACCGCGCCGACGGTGGCGATGGCCTGCAGCGCGGTGAAGATCGCCTCGCCGGTGGCGGTGCGGTCGGCCAGCTGCAGCTTGTCGATGGCGTTCTTGGTGGCCTCGCGGTTGGTGGTCGGCGAGACCAGCACCGTCGCGGTGCCGGCGTAGGAGATCAGCCCCAGGTTGATGCCCGGGGTGAGCTGGTCGGCGAACTGCTTGGCGGCCTCCTGGGCGGCCGCGAGCCGGGACGGCGCGACGTCGGTGGCCCGCATCGACTGCGAGACGTCGATGACGAGCATCACCACCGCGCGGTTGCGCGGGATGCGCACGTCGTGGGTGGGCCCGGCCATCGCGATGGTCAGCAGCGACAGCGCGCAGACCAGCAGGATCGCCGGCAGGTGCCGGAACCGGGCGGGCCGGTCGGGCGCCACCCGCTCCAGCAGCTCCATGTTGGCGAACCGCAGCATCCGCTTGCGGCGGGCGGTCTGCATGATGATGTACAGCCCGATGATGCCCAGCACCACCAGGAAGAACAGGAAGAACCACGGGTGTTCGAAACCCGTCAGGCTCATCGGCCCCAACAGCGGTAATGTCATGTGCCAGTAGTCATTTCGTCGTGATCAGCCTGCGGCTCAAGTCCATCATCGGCCTCCGGCCTGGGAGTCCATCATCGGCCTCCGGCCTGGGAGTCCATCATCGGCCTCCGGCCTGGGCGCCCCGGCGCCGGGCGAGCACGAACCGCACCACGTCGGCGATCCAGTCCCGGTCGGTGCGCAGGCTCAGCAGCGGGGTGTCGCAGCGGCGCAGCGTGCGGGCCACCTCGGCGCGGTGCGCGGCGGCGGCCGCCTCGAAGTCGTGGCGCAGCTTGGCGTCGATGGTGAACTCGCGCACCACCCCGGTCTCCGGGTCCTGCAGCACCACGTCGCCCACCTCGGGCAACTCCACGTCGCGCGGGTCGAGGATCTCCACCGCGAGCACCTCGTGGCGGGCCGCGACGGCGCGCAGCGGGCGCATCCAGTCGATCGGCCCGAGGAAGTCGCTGATGATCACGGCCATGCCGCGGCGGCGCTCCGGCCGGCGCAGCGCGTCGATCGCGGCGGCCAGGTCGCCGCGCACCCCGACCGGGGCGGGTGGACTGGTGGCGATGGCGCGCAGCAGCTCGCGCTCGTGCATCCGCCCGGACAGCGCCGGCACCCGCCGGGTCGTCTCGCCGTTGGCGATGATCGCGCCGATCCGGTTGCCGCCGCCGCTGTTGAGGTAGGTGACGGCGGCCGCGGCGGCCACCGCCAGGTCGCGCTTCTCGCAGCGGGCGGTGCCGAAGTCCAGGCTGGCCGACATGTCGACCACCAGCCAGGTCTCCAGCTCCCGGTCGGCGATCATCTGGCGCACGTGCGGGACGGTGGTGCGGGCGGTGACCGACCAGTCCATCCGGCGCACGTCGTCGCCGGGTTCGTAGATGCGCGACTCCCCCGGCTCCGAACCGGGCCCGGGCAGCAGACCCTGGTGGTTGCCCTGCAGCACCCCGTCGAGCTTGCGCCGGACGGTCAGTTCGAGCTTGCGCAGCGCCGCCGTCAGCTCGTGGTCACTGATCTGCCCGCGGTGCAGCGCCGGCGGATCAGTGTCGCGGCGAGCCCGCGTGGTCACCGACCACCGGCCGCACCGGCGGCCGCCGGGACCACGGGCGGAACCGAATGCCCTTGCGCCGGAACGGCATTCACCTGCGGCAGGGCGACGGTCTGCAGGATCCGGTTGATCACCGTCTCCGGCGAGACCTCGTCGGCCAGCGCATCGTAGGTCAGCACCAGCCGGTGCCGCAGCACGTCCGGGATGACCTCGACGACGTCCTGCGGGATGACGTAGTCGCGGCCGCGCACCAGCGCCAGCGCCCGGGCCGCGGAGATGATGCCCAGCGAGGCGCGCGGCGAGGCGCCGTAGGCGATCCAGGCCTTGGCGTCGGGCATGCCGAACTGCTCGGGGTGGCGGGTCGCGGTGACGATCCGCACCACGTAGTCGACCAGCGCGTGGTGCACGAAGGTGTTGGCCGCGACGTCCTGCAGCCGCAGCAGGTCGGCCGTGGTGAGGATCTGCTTGGGTTCCGGCGGCTTGACGCCCATCCGGTAGATGATCTCCCGCTCCTCCTCCGGCGACGGGTAGTCGATGACGAGCTTGAACAGGAAGCGGTCGCGCTGGGCCTCCGGCAGCGGGTAGACGCCCTCCTGCTCGATCGGGTTCTGGGTCGCCATCACCAGGAACGGCTGCGGCAGCGGGAAGGTCTTGCCGCCGATCGAGATCTTGCGCTCGGCCATGACCTCCAGCAGGGCCGACTGCACCTTGGCCGGGGCCCGGTTGATCTCGTCGGCGAGCAGGAAGTTGACCACCACCGGGCCGAGCTCGATGTCGAACTCCTCCTTGCCCTGCCGGTAGATGCGGGTGCCGATGATGTCGGTGGGCACCAGGTCGGGGGTGAACTGGATGCGCGCGAAGGTGCCGCCGACGACCTTGGCGAAGGTCTCCACCGCCAGCGTCTTGGCCACGCCGGGCACGCCCTCGAGCAGCACGTGCCCCTTGGCGAGCAGGCCGACCAGCATGCGCTCGACGAGCCGGTCCTGGCCGACGATGACCCGCTTGACCTCGAACACCGCCCGTTCCAGGGCGTTCACCTCGGCCTGCAGGCCGCCGCCGTTGGTGGCGGCCGCGGCGGGCGGGGCGGCATGGGTGCCGGCCGGATACCCCGGTGCCGGGCCCTGGCCGGTGTACCCGGCGCCCTGCGGCGCCCCACTCGGTGACGTCATGCGCGATCCTCCACGTTGCTTCTCGACGCTGTCGGATGCGCCGCTGCGGGCGCACCCGCTGTCAACTATTCCAGGCAGCTCGGCTTCCGTCGACGCTGCCCGGGCCGGTTCGGCGTCCGTTCAGGAAGGTCTCAGGATTCGATGATGCGCACCGCGTAGGGCTGCAGCCCCGCGGTGCGCACCGGGCTGACGGTGACCTTGCCCGCACTGCCGGACGACTCCAGCATGCGGCCGTTGCCGAGGTAGATCGCCACGTGCTGGCTGCCGCCCGGGCCCCAGAACAGCAGGTCGCCGCGCTTGGCCTGGTTCACCGGCACCTTGCGGCCGACGTTGTACTGGTCGCCGGAGTACTTCGGGATGAGCACCCCCACCCCGGCGAAGGCGTACTGGGTGAAGCCCGAGCAGTCGAAGCCGACGGTGCCGGCGCCGGAGTCCACCCCGCGGCTGGGCCCGTTGGGTTTGCCGCCGCCCCACGAGTAGGGCACGCCCAGCTGCGAGCCGCCGCGCCGGATGACGTACTCAATGGCCTGCGCGCCGCGCACCCGGCCGGGTGCGACCGAGGCGACCGGGGTGCCGCCCAGGCCGATGCTGGCCAGGAACTTGCGGCCGAGGTCCATGGTGATCTGGGTGGCCTGCGCGGTGGCCGCCAGCGAGGCGTTGGCGATGGCGATCGGGTCACCGGGAGCGCCGGCACTGGGCACCTTGGGCAGGGTCGGGTCCCACTCACCGTCGTCGGGGGCCGCCCCGGCCGGGCCGGCCAGGCCGAGGGCGAGCACCGCCCCGGCGATCGCGGTGACGATCGTCAGGGCGGCTCGGGAGCGTCGGAACTTCTTGGCAGCCAAGGCACTCCGCTCAGTACTCGATGTATCGGACGACGTAGGGGGTCATCCCGCTGGTGCGCACCGGCGAGATCTTGACGTGCGAGCCGGTGTAGGGCGCCTCGATCATCTGCCCGTTGCCCAGGTAGATGGTCACGTGCTGGCTGCCGCCCGGCCCGTAGAAGATCACGTCGCCGCGGCGCATCTGCGCGGCCGGGATCTTGCGGCCCAGGTTGTACTGCGAGCCCGAGTAGTGCGGCAGCTTGATGCCCACCCCGGCGAACGCGTAGAGCACCAGCCCGGAGCAGTCGAAGCCGACGGTGTTGGCGCCGTGGTCGATGCCGCGGCTGGGCCCGGCGGCGTTGCCACCGCCCCAGGAGTACGGCACGCCGATCTGCGACATGGCCCGGGAGATGACGACCTCGACGGCCTGGCGGCCGTAGACCCGCGGGATGGCGCCGTTGGTGTAGCCGGTCGGGGTGGGCAGCAACCCGAGCCGCTGCATGAACCGCTTGCCGAGGTCCGCGGTGACCTGCGCGGAGGTGGCGGCGATGTTGAGCACCGCGTTGATGATCGCGATCGGGTCGCCGCTGACGAAGGCGCTCGGGATGGCCGGCAGCGTCGGATCCCACGGCCCGGCCCAGTTGTCCTGGCCGCCGGCGGGCTGCGGGGCGCGGTCCCACTGCCCGCCGTTGGCCGCGCCCTGCGGGGCGGGCGCGACCTGGCCGGCCTGTTGGGCGATCGGCGCGGCGACCGGCCGGATCTCGTTGAGCCGGGCCTGTGCGGCGGCGCGTTCGGCGGCCAGCCGGTCGAGCTCGGCCTGCTCGGCGGCGAAGGTCTCTTGGGCCTGCCGCAGCGCGTCGACGGCGGCCTGCTGGCTGGCCTCGGCGGCGGCGAGCGCCTCGTCGGCCTTCTGCTTGGCCAGCCGGGCCGCGGACTCCTTGTTGACCTGCTCGGTGCGGGCCCGCTGCAGGTCGGCCATCACCCGCTGGGCGCTGACGGCCAGGGTCTGGCCGGCCGCGGCGGTGTGCAGGATGTCGGCCGGGTCGGCGGCGGTCAGGTAGGACGCGGACGGGCCGTGGATGTAGGTCGCGGCGGCGAAGGTGTCGAAGCGGCGCTGCGCGGCGGCGATGGCCGCGTCGGCCTCCTGCACGCCGCGGCGGGTGGCCTCGAGCTCGCGCTGCGCGGCCGCGGCGGCCTCACGGGCCTGTTCGACGTCGACGATCGCCTTGTTGACCGCCTCCTGCTGCTGCTGCACGCGGGCACCGAGGTCCTGCAGCTGCTGGTTGACGTCGGCCACCCGGGCGACCAGCGTGGCGATCTCGTTCCCGGGGTCGGCGTGTGCGCGACCGCCACCCCCGGACAGCACGGACGTTGCGAGGGTCATCCCGACAATGACCGCCACGGCAGCAAATGCGCGTGAGGTGCGTCCCATTCGACTCATGTCTCCTACGGCTCATCGCGAATGTGCGTCCACATTCGTTGGCCACCTTTGCGCAGGAGTCACATGGACCACAGCGACAACTAAAGGCACCGACTGCACCGTAAGACACTGCAGCCGCTAAGGAAACTTAGGTAACAAACTACAAGTTTGTAATTGAAAAGACTGTTACCGAACGGTGATCCGCGTTCGGCGTCAGCCCTGGTCGGCGCCTTCCGGGCGCTCCGGGGCAGTCGGCTGCTCGGGGCCCGCGAAGGCCCGCTTGGCACGCACCTGCAGCACCCGGGTGAGCACCGTCGCGGCGGCCACGAGCACCACCAGCAGGATGGTCCAGGCCGTCCACGGGAAGTCCGGCTTGGTGATCTCAGCAACGAAGTTCTGGGCCGAGACCACCGGGTCGCCGGTCTCGGCGTAGTCCTCGCCGTGCTCGAGGGTGACCCGGTCGAAGTGGCGGCTGTAGGTGCCGGCGAAGGACGGGCTTATCGCCAGCACGGTGGCGTCCGGGTAGACCATGCCCACCTCGGTGGCGATGTCGCGCAGCGGGGTGTCGATGGGCGGGTTGTGCGGGATGACGACGATCTTGAGGTCGATGCCCTGCTCGGCGGCCTGCCGCACCACCTCGCGCAGCGCCTCGACGTCGGCGCCCTCCGGGGCGCTCACCCCGTCGTCGGCGACGTCGGCGAGCACCTGCTCCATGTCGACGTCGGGCGGGATGAAGCCGGGCAGGAAGGGAACGACGTGCGGTGCGCTCACGTCCTGAAAAGGTACGCGATGAGTGGGCCGATGTCGGGTAACCCGGGGGTGTGACCTGCGGTGCGGCGGATCCGGCGAACCGGCCCACCCGCGTTGCAGGACAAGCGTACTGTTAGAGTTGTCGACGCCGCCGACACAGCCCGTCGCGGCGAGATTCGAAGCCGGGAGTTGATGTGAGCAGCAAGGATTCGGTCAATTCGTTTGGAGCCCGCGACACCCTGACCGTCGGGGACAAGTCGTATGTGATCTACCGCCTCAACGCCGTCCCCGGCACCGAGAAGCTTCCCTACAGCCTGAAGGTGCTCGCCGAGAACCTGCTGCGCACCGAGGACGGCGCCAACGTCACCAAGGAGCACATCGAGGCCATCGCCAACTGGGATCCCACCGCCGAGCCGAGCGTGGAGATCCAGTTCACCCCGGCCCGCGTGGTGATGCAGGACTTCACCGGCGTGCCCTGCGTGGTCGACCTGGCCACCATGCGCGAGGCCGTCGCCGCCCTGGGCGGCGACCCGGACAAGGTCAACCCGCTGGCCCCGGCCGAGCTGGTCATCGACCACTCGGTGATTCTGGACTTCTTCGGTCGCCCCGACGCCTTCGAGCGCAACGTCGAGCTGGAGTACCAGCGCAACGCCGAGCGCTACCAGTTCCTGCGCTGGGGCCAGACCGCGTTCAAGGACTTCAAGGTCGTCCCGCCGGGCACCGGCATCGTGCACCAGGTCAACATCGAGTACCTGGCCCGGGTGACCATGGTCCGCGACGGTGTGGCCTACCCGGACACCTGCGTGGGCACCGACTCCCACACCACCATGGTCAACGGCCTGGGCGTGCTGGGCTGGGGTGTCGGCGGCATCGAGGCCGAGGCGGCCATGCTGGGCCAGCCGGTGTCGATGCTCATCCCGCGGGTGGTCGGCTTCAAGCTCACCGGTGAGATCCAGCCGGGCGTGACCGCCACCGACGTGGTGCTGACCGTCACCGAGATGCTGCGCAAGCACGGCGTGGTCGGCAAGTTCGTCGAGTTCTACGGCTCGGGCGTGGCCGAGGTGCCGCTGGCCAACCGCGCCACCCTGGGCAACATGAGCCCCGAGTTCGGCTCCACCGCCGCGATCTTCCCGATCGACGAGGAGACCATCAACTACCTGCGGCTCACCGGCCGCTCCGAGGAGCAGGTCGCCCTGGTCGAGGCCTACGCCAAGGCGCAGGGCCTGTGGCACGATCCGGCCCACGAGCCGCAGTACTCCGAGTACATCGAGCTGGACCTGTCGACGGTGGTGCCGTCGATCTCCGGCCCGAAGCGTCCGCAGGACCGCATCGCGCTGGCCGACGCCAAGACCGCGTTCCGCAAGGACATCCACAACTACGTGGAAAAGCCAGTGGAGAATCCTGTTCCGCACACCCAGCTCGACGAGGCGGTCGAGGAGTCGTTCCCGGCCAGCGACCCGGCGGCGCTGTCCTTCGCCGACGACGGCGCGGTCGACGTGCGCCCGTCGGCGGCCAACGGCGCCGAGGGCCGGCCCACCAAGCCGGTGCTGGTGAAGTCCGACGAACGCGGTGAGTTCGTCCTGGACCACGGCGCGGTCGTGGTCGCCGGCATCACCTCCTGCACCAACACCTCCAACCCCGAGGTGATGATCGGCGCGGCGCTGCTGGCCAAGAAGGCCGTCGAGAAGGGCCTGTCCACCAAGCCGTGGGTGAAGACGAACATGGCCCCCGGCTCGCAGGTGGTCAGCGACTACTACACCAAGGCCGGCCTGTGGCCGTACCTGGAGAAGCTGGGCTACTACCTGGGCGGCTACGGCTGCACCACCTGCATCGGCAACACCGGCCCGCTGCCGGAGGAGATCAGCAAGGCCATCAACGACAACGACCTGTCGGTGGTGGCGGTGCTGTCGGGCAACCGCAACTTCGAGGGCCGCATCTCCCCCGACGTGAAGATGAACTACCTGGCCTCGCCGCCGCTGGTGATCGCCTACGGCATCGCGGGCACCATGGACTTCGACTTCGAGCACGACCCGCTGGGCAAGGACCCGCAGGGCAACGACGTGTTCCTGCGTGACATCTGGCCGAGCCAGCAGGAGATCGCCGAGGTCATCTCCTCGTCGATCAACCGGGAGATGTTCACCGAGTCCTACGCCGACGTGTTCAAGGGCGACGAGCGCTGGCAGAACCTGCCCACCCCGTCCGGCAGCACCTTCGAGTGGGATCCGGCCTCTACCTACGTGCGCAAGGCGCCGTACTTCGACGGCATGCCCGCCGAGCCGGAGCCGGTGACCGATATCAAGGGTGCCCGGGTGCTGGCGCTGCTGGGCGACTCGGTGACCACCGACCACATCTCGCCGGCCGGCTCGATCAAGCGGGGCACCCCGGCCGCCCAGTACCTGGAGGCCAACGGGGTCGACCCGAAGGACTTCAACTCGCTGGGGTCGCGGCGCGGCAACCACGAGGTGATGATCCGCGGCACCTTCGCCAACATTCGGCTGCGCAACCTGCTGCTGGACAACGTCTCGGGCGGCTACACCCGCGACTTCACCCAGGAGGGCGGGCCGCAGGCGTTCATCTACGACGCGGCGGAGAACTACAAGAAGGCCGGTATCCCGCTGGTGGTGATCGGCGGCAAGGAGTACGGCTCCGGGTCGTCGCGGGACTGGGCCGCCAAGGGCACCCGCCTGCTCGGGGTGCGCGCGGTGATCGCCGAGTCCTTCGAGCGCATCCACCGCTCGAACCTGATCGGCATGGGGGTGATCCCGCTGCAGTTCCCGGCCGGCGAGTCGGCGGCGTCGCTGAAGCTGGACGGCACCGAGGTCTACGACATCGCCGGGATCGAGGAGCTGAACAACGGCGTCACGCCGCGCACCGTGCACGTCACCGCCACCCGGACCGACGGGTCGAAGGTGGAGTTCGACGCGGTGGTGCGCATCGACACCCCCGGCGAGGCGGACTACTACCGCAACGGCGGCATCCTGCAGTACGTGCTGCGCAACATGCTGAAGGCGTCGAAGTAACGGCGCTGCGGCCGTACTCGGCGGGACGGCGAGGGACGTCATGCCGCGGGTGACCGATGACCATCTTGCGGCGCGGCGCCGTCAGATCCTCGACGGCGCCCGCCGCTGTTTCGCCGAGTACGGCTACGAGAAGGCCACCGTGCGGCGGCTCGAGGAGACCATCGGGCTGTCGCGCGGGGCCATCTTCCACCACTTCCGGGACAAGGACACGCTGTTCTTCGAGCTGGCCCGGGAGGACGCCGAGCGGATGGCCGAGGTGGCCGAGCGCGAGGGTCTGATCCAGGTGATGCGCGACATGATCGCCGCGCCGGAGCAGTACGACTGGCTGGCCACCCGGCTGGAGATCGCCCGCAAGCTGCGCAACGACCCGGCGTTCAACCGGGGCTGGAAGGAGCGCTCGGCGGAACTGGCCCAGGCCACCTCGGCCCGGCTGCGCAGGCAGAAGCAGGCCGGCCGGCTGCGTGACGACGTGCCCGGCGAGGTGCTGCAGACCTATCTGGACCTCGTGCTCGACGGGCTGGTGGCGCGGCTGGCCTCCGGGGACGATCCGCGGCGGCTCGCCGCGGTGCTGGACCTCGTCGAGGACTCGGTCCGGCGCCGCGACGAGCACTAGCGCGTCCGGCTCAGATCACCCGGGGTTCAACTCGCCCGGCGGCGGTGGTTGGGCCCGCCCCGGCTGCGCATCCTGGTGCCGGACTCGCGCAGCATGCTGTGGATCGAGCCGTACGAGCGGCCCGTCTTCGCGACGAGCGCCCGGATGCTCGCACCCCCCTCGTAGGCACTGCGCAGTTCCTTGAGGAGTTCTTCCCTGGACTTGTCCGACTCCTTCATCGACACCTCCCCGTTGCCGTTTCGGTGATGTCGGCCCGTATACCCAGCGTACGAAGGGTTGACACGCAACGCGCCGAAACGGTGTTTTCCGGGCGGGGAGCTCAGGCCAGCTCGATGATCTCGCGGTACTCGTCGGACCAGAAGTCCTCGGTGGCGTCGGGCAGCAGCAGCACCCGCTCGGGGTTGAGCGCCTCGGCCGCACCCGGGTCGTGGGTGACCAGCACCACCGCACCGGTGTAGCTGCGCAGCGCGTCGAGCACCTGCTCCCGGGAGGCCGGGTCGAGGTTGTTGGTCGGCTCGTCGAGCAGCAGCACGTTGGCCGAGGACGCGACCAGCCCGGCGAGCGCCAGCCGGGTCTTCTCGCCGCCCGACAGCGTCCCCGCGGGCTGTTCGAGCTGCGGGCCACTGAACATGAACGCCCCCAGCAGGCCGCGCAGGTCCTGCTCGCCGGCGTCCGGCGCGGCGTGGCGGATGTTCTCCCACACCGTGGCGCGGTCGTCGAGGGTGTCGTGCTCCTGGGCGAAGTAGCCGATCTTCAGGCCGTGGCCGGGCTCGATGCGGCCGGCGTCGGGCTGCTCCACCCCGGCCAGAATGCGCAGCAGGGTGGTCTTGCCGGCGCCGTTGAGCCCGAGCACCACCACCCGCGAGCCGCGGTCGATGGCCAGGTCGACGCCGGTGAACACCTCCAGCGAGCCGTAGGTCTTGGTCAGCCCCTTGGCCACCAGCGGGGTCCTGCCGCACGGCGCCGGCGTGGGGAACTTGATCCGGGCCACCTTGTCGGCGACGCGCTCCTCTTCCACCGCCGCCAGCAGTCGCTCGGCGCGGCGCAGCATGTTCTGTGCCGCAACGGCTTTGGTGGCCTTGGCGCCGAGCTTGGCGGCCTGGGCCCGCAGCGCGGCGGCCTTGCGCTCGGCGTTGGCGCGCTCCCGGCGGCGGCGCTGCTCGTCGGTGGCGCGGGCGTCGAGGTAGCGCTTCCAGCCCATGTTGTAGATGTCGACCTCGCCGCGCACCGCATCGAGGAACCACACCTTGTTCACCACGTCGGCGAGCAGGTCCACGTCGTGGCTGATGATGACCAGCCCGCCGGCGTGGTTCTGCAGGAAGTCGCGCAGCCAGTTGATGGAGTCGGCGTCGAGGTGGTTGGTCGGCTCGTCGAGCAGCAGCATCGTCGCGGAGCCGCCGCCGGTCTCCGAGGCGGCGAACAGGATGCGGGCCAGCTCCACCCGGCGGCGCTGGCCGCCGGACAGCGTGCGCAGCGGCTGCGTCAGCACCCGGTCGGGCAGGCCGAGGCTGGCGCAGATGCGGCCGGCCTCGGCCTCGGCGGCGTAGCCGCCCAGCGCGGCGAAGCGCTCCTCGAGCCGGCCGTAGCGACGCACCGCCTTGTCCCGGGCGGCGTCGTCGACCACCTCGGCCATCAGCGCCTGCTGCTTTTCCATGTCGGCCAGCAGGGTGTCGAGCCCGCGGGCCGACAGCACCCGGTCGCGGGCCAGCACGTCCAGGTTGCCCTCGCGGGGATCCTGTGGCAGGTAACCGATTTCGCCGCTGCGGGTGACGGTTCCGGCGTACGGCTCGCCCTCGCCGGCCAGGATCCGCATGGTGGTGGTCTTGCCGGCGCCGTTGCGGCCGACCAGCCCGATCCGATCGCCGGGCTGCACCCGCAGCGCCTGCCCCTCGTCGAGGGCCAGCAGCGTGCGCGCTCCGGCGCGGACCTCCAGGCCCGTTGCGGTGATCACGCTGCGGCTCCTCGGTGACGAGGGCATGGCTCGGCCACGCCCGGGGTGGTTGGGATACGGCATCCGAGGCTAGCGGCTCGGGCGGGCCGGATGCCAATCGGTTTTCGGACCCCGACCGGCTACTTGTCGTCGGTGAACACCGGCGGGCGCTTCTCCCGGCGGGCCGCGACGGCCTCCTCGAAATTGTTCGTCAGCAGCCGGATGAACAGCTGCCCGAGGCCCTCGGCCTGCATGTGGGCCTCCAGCGAGCCGGCGTCGAGCCCGCTCCACAGCGTGCGCTTGGTGAGCTCCACGCCGGGCCGGGAGAACGCGGCGATGCGTTCGCCGATGTCGTAGCAGGTCTCCAGCAGCTGCTCGTCGGCCACGGTGCGGGAGACCAGGCCGATCCGCTCGGCCTCGGCCGAGTCGACGTCGCGGCCGGTGAGCATGATCTCGAAGGCCCGGGAGGTGCCCACCGCACGCGGCAGCAGGTAGCTCAGCCCGAGCTCGCTGGCGGTCAGCCCATTGTTGATGCCGGCGGCGCGGAAGTACGCGCTCTCGGCGGCGATGCGGATGTCGCAGGCCAGCGCCAGGCACAGCCCGCCGCCGATGGCCGCGCCGTTGACTGCGGCGATCACCGGCTGGTGCATCTTGCGCAGCGCGAGGATGACGTCGTCGAGCACCTCCATCGAGCGCAGCGCGTAGCTCGGGCGGGTGAGCCCGTCCACGTGCGGCACCGTGCCGGCGGACTTGTGGTCCGCCCCGGAGGAGAACCCCCGACCGGCCCCGGTGAGTACCACCGCGCGCACCGAGTTGTCGTAGGTGAGCTCGTCGAGGACACGCTTGAGCGGCACCATGACGTCGAACGCCATGGAGTTCATCCGCTCGGGCCGGTTCAGGGTGACCAGCGCGATGTGCGGCCGCGGACGATCGACAAGGACGTATTCGCTTCGTTCCACGGCTGAGCACGCTAGCGCGTGCCGGTCAGGATCAGGCCTGTTCGGCCTCTTCGGCCTCCTGCGCCGCGATAGCGGCGTCGATGTCGAACTCCTTGATCTTCTGCACCAGCTCGTCCAGCGCGGCCGGCGGCAGGGCACCGGCCTGGTTGTAGACCAGGTAGCCCTTCTTGAACGCCATCAGCGTCGGAATCGAGCGGATGTCGGCCGCCGCGGCGAGCTCCTGCTCGGCCTCGGTGTCGACCTTGGCATGCACCACGTCGGGGTGCTTCTCGGCCGACGCGGCGAAGGTCGGCGCGAACGCGCGGCAGGGCGCACACCAGGACGCCCAGAAGTCCACCAGCACGATCTCGTTCTCCGAGATGAGGTCGTTGAACTGATCGGCGGTGATGTCTCGTGTAGTCACGCTGTGGTCAACGCACGGCACGGCCGGGGTGTTCCCGGATCAGGAATGTCGCTGTGCCACCCGCTCGGCGCGCCGGACGAAAGCCGGCACCGTGACCGTCGGGTCATTGGGTGCCGGTCTGTTCGATCCGGGGTTCGGGTTCATGTCGCCGGCGACGGTTGGCCAGCACTCCCCCGAAGTCGATCAGCTGCTGCCCGACGTTACTGAGCGCACGACTGGTGCCCTCCAGCGCCATGTCGACCGTGGCGGAGACGGCTCGCAACGGCGTGGGTACCTCGAGATGCTCCCACTGTTCGGCCTGTCGGCGCCGGGCTCGGGCGAAATCGTCGAGGGCGTGGCGCAGCCGTTCGCGGTCCTCGGTCAGCCGACGTAGCGCCGGATAGCGGAAGCCGTCGAGTTCGGTTCGGCTGGCTGCCTGCTCGATGGCGCTCTTGGCCACGCGGTACAGCCTGCCGTCTTCCTGGACCTGGTGGGCGAGCAGCTCCCGGGTGGCTTCGATGACCTGCTCGCGATGTTCGGGCTCGTTGGCAACCACTCGGGCGATGAGCAGCCGCTGCCACTTGAACAGGGAGTCCTGGGCGACGAGCAGCAGATGCAGGGTGTCGATGATCCGGTTCTCCTCGAGCACCCGGCGCATCCGCTTGGCGCGCTCGGACACCGAGCCGTCTGCCGGAACGCTGCGCAGCGAGATCTCGAAGTGGTTGCGCAGCTTCTCGACGACGGCCTCCAACGCCGGTCCGAGCGAGGCGACGGACTCCCATAACGCATCGGGGAGGGTGCCGTGGCTGTCGAGGTAGCGGATCAGCCGGTCGAGGCTGGTGTGGTGGCCGACGACGTCGCCGAACCGCTCCGCCTCGGCGAGTTTGAGGACCGCGTCGACCTTGCCCTCCACGCGCTGCACCGACTCATCGACCTGGGCGATGGCCGAGGTCAGCGCCATCTGCACGGCGATGAGCTGGATACTCGCCATCCGTTGCGGGCTGAGCGAGGTCGGTTTCCACTGCAGCTGTTTGACGAACCTGCCGCCGGCACCGCGGGTCATCATGCGGAAATACCCGGCGTCCCCGGGGATGGCGCGTGCCGCCTTGAGTGCCTTGAGGCTGTCCTGCGAGAGCATGACGAATCGGCCGGATTGCCGTGCGACCGACGCCGCCCCGGCCACATACCCGGCTGCCGCACCCACGGTTGCCGAGTCGACCGATGACTCGTGAAACGACTCGCCGGCGAGTTGGCGGAGGTGTGCCACGTACTCCTCGACCTCGTCGGGTTCGCCCTCGATCAGCAGCCCTTCGGGCTCTACCGCAATGCTGATCTCGCGGACCGGCTCGATCGCGCCATCACCGCTCAACCTGTGCCCCCCTCATCCCCGGTACGA
>Ga0207874_1000150_pt1 | contig 105954 bp, 106 predicted proteins | sample HigsolmetaAR201D_FD_184833 | JGI IMG/M metagenome (GOLD analysis project Ga0207874, IMG submission 184833) | Ionic liquid and high solid enriched microbial communities from the Joint BioEnergy Institute, USA - AR20-1-D (SPAdes) (version 2) ...
GACACGCCGGGGGCCGACCCGGTCGCTCGCGCCGTTCCGGGGACCGGTCGGGCGCGGTTCAGACGAGGTTCAGCCACTCCAGCGGGATCGGCGAGCGGCCGTCGGCCAGCGCGGCGACCGCGCCGGGACAGAACACCGAGATGGCGATCCCGGTGAACATCGTGGCCGCGCCCAGCGGGTAGCCGAGCTCCTCGGCGACCCGGCCCGCCAGGTCGGCGGCCCGCTGGCCGGGTTCGGCCAGCCGCGGGCAGACCTCCTGACCCACCGCCGCCGCCCGGGCCGGATCGATGTGGGTCAGGCCGCGGTTCTGCAGGGCCCGCAGGAAGACGTCCACGCCGGTGTCGGCCTGCGCCGGGGTCGCGACCGCGCCGGTCGCGCCCAACAGCCCGGCGGACAGCGCCACGGCGCCGAGGGTCGCGATGCGGTTGCGCTTCATATCCGCATGATCGCCGCCCGGTCACGCACCGTTACCGCGGGGCAGGTCCGCCTCCGTGCGCCGAAACGCACCTTCGGGCGCGCGCAGGGCGGGTTATCGCGCCGAAACGCACCTTTGGGCGGTCATGGCAACCGGGACCGGCGGTACCGGGTACTCTCGGGGTTCGGACAACCGACGAGTAGGGAGTGCGCGATGGTGGAGGGCTTCGCCGGCAAGGTCGCGGTGGTGACGGGTGCGGGTTCCGGGATCGGCCAGGCACTCGCGCTGGAGTTGGCCCGCTCCGGGGCGCGGGTCGCGATCAGCGACGTCGACACCGAGGGGCTGGCCGCCACCGAGGAGCGCCTGCGCGCCATCGGCGCCGACTACCGCAGCGACCGGCTCGACGTCACCGAACGGGAGGCGTTCGCCGAGTACGCCGCCGCGGTCGCCGACCACTTCGGCCGGGTCAACCAGGTCTACAACAACGCCGGCATCGCCTACGCCGGCGACATCGAGAAGACCTCGTTCAAGGACTTCGAGCGGCTGATGGACGTCGACTACTGGGGCGTGGTGAACGGCACCAAGCTGTTCCTGCCGTACCTGATCGCCTCCGGCGACGGCCACGTCATCAACATCTCCAGCGTGTTCGGGCTGTTCTCGGTGCCCGGGCAGGCCGCCTACAACGCCGCCAAGTTCGCCGTCCGCGGCTTCACCGAGGCGCTGCGGCAGGAGATGCTGCTGGCCGGGCATCCGGTGAAGGTCACCACCGTGCACCCGGGCGGCATCAAGACCGGCATCGCCCGCAACATGACCGTCGCCGAGGGCCTCGACCGCGACGAGATCGCCCGCACCTTCGACACCCGGATGGCCTCCACCACCCCGGAGAAGGCGGCCCGGGTGATCCTCGACGGCGTGCGCCGCAACAAGGCACGGGTGCTCGTCGGCACCGACGCCAAGGTGCTCGACCTGATCGTGCGGGTCACCGGGTCCGGCTACCAGCGGCTGTTCACCACGGTGCTGCGCCGGCTGCCCCAGGTGCACTGAGCCCCTTCCCCGCGCGGAAGAACGGCCGGGGCGCTACCGGCCCAGGGGGTGGGCGGCGATCCAGGACTCGGCCACCGCGGCCGGGTCCTCGCCGGCGGCCACCTTGCGGCGCATCTCGGCCAGCGCCTCGGTGTCGAGCACCCCGGCCACCTCGTTGAGCGCGAGCACCTGCCGCTCGTCGAGCTCGTTGCGCCGGTACAGCGGCACCAGGTTCTCCGCCCGCACCAGCGCGGTGCGGTCGGAGAGCACGACGAACTCCGACGGGGTGTCCGGCGCGGCGGTGGTGGTCCAGGCCGCGTTCACCACCCCGCCCCGCAGCGCCTCGAAAAGCCGTGCCGTATCCGGGAATTCACGCGGACGCCCGGGACGGCACACGCCCACCGCGGCCGGTGCGGCCACCCCGGCGGTGCCGGCGCGCAGCTGTCGGCAGTGCCGGGTCAGCGCGGTCAGGTCGCGACCGCCCCAGGCCGTGGCGGTCGCCTCGGTGACCGCCACCGCGGGTTTGTCCTCGGCCGACGAGGTGTAGTCGCCGGCCGCCACGCCCTCCGGCAGCGCCGAGACGAGTTCGCGGTAGACCTGCTCGGCGGCCCGCGCCGGCGACTCCGGATCCAGCTGTGCGAGCAGCCGTCCGGTGAACCCCGGGGCGACCCGCACCGCGCCGGAGTCCAGCGCGGCCAGCGGGTCGTCGACCGTCTCCACCCGGGCGGCGGTGCCGTGGTAGCGCAGCGCCGCCGCGTACAGGTGGGCGATCAGGGCGTGGTCGGGCCCGGGCCGGGCCCCGACCACCAGGCTCGGCGGCGCGGGGGCGGCGCAGCCGACGGCGAGCAGCACCAGCGCCGCGAGCGCCCCCAGCAGCGCCGGGACCGGCCGGCGTGGGGTCATCGGGTCGTTCGGGGGCTCATTCGGGTTCGACCGCGGCCGCCACCGCCGCCGCGACCGCCGGCGCGACCCGCGGGTCCAGCGCGCTGGGCACGATGTGGTCGCGGGCCAGGTCGTCGCCGACCACGCCGTGGATCGCCTCGGCGGCGGCCACCTTCATCCGCTCGGTGATCCGCCGCGCCCCGGCGTCCAGCGCCCCGCGGAACACGCCGGGGAACGCCAGCACGTTGTTGATCTGGTTCGGGAAGTCGCTGCGGCCGGTGGCCACCACCGCCGCGTACTTGCGGGCGACGTCCGGGTGGATCTCCGGGTCCGGGTTGGACAGCGCGAACACGATGCAGTCCGGCGCCATGGTCGCGATGAGGTCCTCGGGCACCAACCCGGCCGACACGCCGAGGAAGACGTCGGCGCCGGCCAGCGCCTCGGCCATCCCGCCGGTCAGGCCGCGCGGGTTGGTGCGCCGGGCCAGGTCGGCCTTGACCGGGTTGAGGTTCTCCCGGTCGCTGTGCACGATGCCCTGCGAGTCGAGCACCACGATGTCGCGCACGCCCTTGGCCAGCAGGATGTTCGTGCAGGCCACGCCCGCCGCGCCGGCGCCGGACACCACCACCTTCAGCGACGGGATGTCGCGGTCGAGCACCTTGGCCGCCCCGAGCAGCGCGGCCAGCACGACGATCGCGGTGCCGTGCTGGTCGTCGTGCATGACCGGGCAGTCCAGCGCCTCGATCACCCGCCGCTCGATCTCGAAGCAGCGGGGCGCGGAGATGTCCTCCAGGTTGACCGCGCCGAAGGTCGGGCGCAGCCGCACCAGGGTCTCGACGATCTCGTCCGGATCCTTGGTGTCCAGCACGATCGGGATGGAGTCCAGCCCGGCGAAGGCCTTGAACAGCGCCGCCTTGCCCTCCATCACCGGCAGCGACGCGGCCGCGCCGATGTCACCGAGGCCGAGCACCGCGCTGCCGTCGCTGACCACGGCGACCAGGCGGTGCGCCCAGGTGTACTTCGCGGCCAGCGTGTGGTCGGTCGCGATGGCGCGGCTGACCTGCGCTACCCCGGGGGTGTAGGCGATCGACAGGGCCCGCTGGGTGTCCAGCGGCGACTTCAGTTGGACCGAGAGCTTGCCGCCCTCGTGATGGGCGAAGATCTCGGCGTCGTCGACCTTGACCTGCGGGGTCCGCGGCTGCGACGACTGCTCAGGGGAGGGAACAGTGGCACTTTCCGACACGGCGCCAGGGTACTCGACGGCGCTCCGGCCGCGGCGCCCCTTCCCCGATTGCGGGGTTTGCCGGCTCAGTTCGGCGCGGCGGCCGGCCGGTCCGGATCGAGCACGTCCACGCCGTCGGCCGCCCACGCCTCCCGCATGGCGTCGGCGCCCTTGAGCCGCACCCAGGCGGCCTCGGTGGCGGTGATCGGGGTGGCCGACAGGATCCGCACCGGCTCGAGCGGCGCGGGCAGCGGCACGTCGGCGATGTCGCCGGTGCCGAGCAGGAACGCGGTGAACGGCGCGCCGCTCCACAGCGACCGGCCGAGATCGACCAGCGCGTCGGGCACCAGCACCAGGCCCTCGACGGCCGGGGCGGCGGCCAGCACCGCGATGGAGCGGGCCAGCCCGGCCGGGGTGGGCCCGCGCAACGCGACCACGACCTCGGCGCGCGGCCCGTGCACCGGGTCGGACACGAACGCCGCGGGGTCGCGCATCGGATAGGCCGAACAGCCCAGCGACACGTAGTGGACCACCCCGTCCGGCCCGGGCCCGAACCGCAGGATCTCGATGCGGTCGGCACCCAGGAAGGTCACGCTCGCCGAGTCCGGTTCGCCGTCGAGGCCGGCGCGGGCGAAATGCTCGCGCACATGGGCGCGGACGACGGGCAGGACGTCGGTCGCCACTACCGGCGCGGCGGGACGGTGAGGTTGGCGCCGGTGTCGCCGTCGAACAGCACCAGGCGGGCCGGGTCGAAGGCCAGCTGCAGCTGCTCGCCGGCGCGGGCCTGCGAGTCGGTGGACACCCGCGCGACGAACTCGTTCTCGCCCACCCCGCTTTCGGCGGCCAACTGGGCCAGCTGGGCCGAATGCGCGCCGGCGCCCTCGAGTTTGAAGTGCACGTACTTGTCCGCGCCGAGCGACTCGACGAGGTCCACCTTGATGTCGAAGGTGACCGCGCGCAGCTTGGCGTAGGTGTCCATCAGCGCGGCGTCCTCGATGTGCTCCGGGCGCAGCCCGGCGATGACGTTGCGCGCCAACGGATGCCGGTTGACCACGTCGAGCGTCTCGGCGGGCAGCAGCGCCTCGCCGAACGGCAGCCGCACCCCCACGTCGGTGAGGGTGGCCGGGAAGAAGTTCATCGCCGGCGAGCCGATGAAGCCGGCCACGAACAGGTTCGCCGGGGTGTGGTAGAGCTCGTCGGGAGTGGCGATCTGCTGGGCCTCGCCGTCGAGCAGCACCACCACCCGGTCGCCGAGGGTCATCGCCTCGGTCTGGTCGTGGGTGACGTAGACGGTGGTGGTGCCGAGCCGGTTCTGCAGCCGGGCGATCTCGGTGCGCATCTGCACGCGCAGCTTGGCGTCGAGGTTGCTCAGCGGCTCGTCCATCAGAAACGCCTTGGGGTTGCGCACGATTGCGCGCCCCATCGCCACCCGCTGCCGCTGGCCGCCGGACAGCTGGGCCGGGCGGCGGTCCAGCAGCTCGGTCAGGTCGAGGATCTTCGCGACCTCGTCGACCTTGCGGGCGATCTCGTCCTTCTTGACCTTGGCCAGGGTGAGCGGGAAGGCGATGTTCTGCCGCACGGTCATGTGCGGGTAGAGCGCGTAGGACTGGAACACCATCGCGATGTCGCGGTCCCTGGGCGCCTTCTCGTTGACCCGTTCGCCGTCGATGCGCAGCTCGCCGGAGGTGATGTCCTCCAGCCCGGCGATCATGTTGAGGGTCGTCGACTTTCCGCAGCCGGACGGGCCGACCAGGATGATGAACTCGCCGTCGGCGATGGTCAGCGACAGGTCCTTCACGGCCGTGGCGCCGTTGGGGTAACGCTTGGTCACCCGATCCAACACAATCTCGGCCATCGACTACCCCTTCACCGCGCCGGAGGTCAGCCCGGCGACGATCCGTCGTTGGAAAATGAGCACAAAGACGATGATCGGGATCGTAATCACCATCGCGCCGGCGGCGATCGATCCCGTCGGTTCCTCGAACTGCGAACTGCCGGTGAAGTTGGCGATGGCGACCGGGGCGGTGATGGCCCGGTCGGTGGCCGTCAGCGACAGCGCGAGCAGCAGGTCGTTCCAGGCGAAGATGAACACCAGGATGGCCGCGGTGACGATGCCCGGCGCGGCCAGCGGCGCGATCACCTTGGTGAAGGCCTGCAGCGGGGTGGCCCCGTCCATCTTGGCCGCCTTCTCCAGATCCCACGGGATCTCCCGGAAGAACGCCGAGAGGGTGTAGATCGCCAGCGGCAGCGCGAAGGTGATGTACGGGATGATCAGGCCCAGCCAGGTGTCGAACAGCCCGATGTGGCGCTCGATGTTGAAGATCGGTGTCACCAGCGAGATGTGCGGGAACATCGCGATCAGCAGCGCCACCCCGATGAGCAGTCGCTTGCCCGGGAAGTCCAGTCGCGCGATCGCGTAGGCGGCCATGCCGCCGATGACCACCGCGATGAAGGTGGTGATCAGCCCGACGCCGATGGAGTTGATCAGCGCCGAACTGAACGCGTTGCCCGAGAAGATCGCCCGGTAGTTCTCGAAGGTGATCTCCTCGGGAATGAACTTGCCGTCCTTGACCGTTGCGGTGGACTTCAGCGACAGACTCAGGATCCACAGCACCGGGGTCAAGGCGTAGATCAGCACCAGGACGTCGACGACGATCCAGCCGACGGCCCGGCGCGGGGTCACCCGTTCGGTGCTCACCTGACGCGTTCCTCCTGATCGGCACCGGGCGCGGATGCGCCGAAGATCTTGATGTAGATGAAGGCGATGACGGCCACGCTGAGGAACACCAGCACGCTGATCGCCGAGCCCAGGCCGAGGTTGAACGCCTTGAACAGGTTGTCGTAGCCCAGGATCGACACCGAGCCGGTGTCGTTGGCGCCGCCGGTGAGCACGTAGATGTTGTCGAAGATGCGGAACGCGTCGAGGGTGCGGAACAGCAGCGCCACCAGGATCGCCGGCTTGATCATCGGCAGGATCACCCGGGTCAGCCGCTGCCACGGCCCGGCGCCGTCGACGGCGGCGGCGTTGAGCAGCTCCTGCGGCACCAGCGCCAGCCCGGCCAGCAACAGCAGCGACATGAACGGGGTGGTCTTCCACACCTCGGCCAGCACCACCACCGCCAGCGACGGCAACTGCTCGGTCAGCGGCGCGGTGCCGTCGGGCAGCAGGTTGGCCAGATAACCGGTGCCCGGCGTCCAGGCGTAGTACCAGCTGTAGGACGCCGCGACGGTGACGATGCCGTACGGGATCAGGATGGCGGTGCGCACCAGCCCCTTGCCGAAGATGGTGCGGTGCATCACCAGGGCCAGCGCCAGGCCGAGCACGAACTCGATGGCCACCGACACCACGGTGATGCCCAGCGTCACCAGAAACGCCGTCCACCAGTACCGGTCGGACAGCACGGTGACGTAGTTGGCCAGCCCGACGAACTCGACGTCGTCGGGTTCGGCGAGGTTGTAGCGCTGCAGGCTGAGCCAGACCGCGTACAGGATGGGATAACCCGTCACCGCCAGCATGAGCACCACGGCCGGCGCGATGAGCAGGTAGGCCAGCCGGCGCTGGGCGCGGGTGTCGTCGGTGCGCCCCGGTCCGGCCGGGGCGGCGGTCGCGGTGGCGGTCACGGGATCAGCCCCTTACCGTCGATGGCCTTCTGCACCTGCTCGGCGAGCTCGTCGGCGGTGCGTTCCGGGTCGATCTTGGTGATCGGCGCCAGCGTCGCCGAGATCCGGGTCGACAGCGCCTGGTACACCGGGGTGGCCGGGCGCACCGCGGCGTTGGTCAGCTGGTCCCGGATGATCTGCCACTGCGGGTACTTCTTCTGGAATTCCGGGTCGTCGTAGACCGAGGTGCGCACCGCGGGCAGCCCGCCCTCGATGGAGGTCAGCTTCTGGTTCTCCACGCTGCGCAGGCAGCGCAGCGCCTCGAACGCCTCGGCCTTGTGCCGGGTGGTGCTGGCCACCGCGACGTTCAGCCCGCCCAGCGTCACCCGGGCCGGCTCGTCCGGGTTCACCCCCGGATAGTGGGCGAAGCCGAACACCTTCATCGTCTCGCCGTAGGCGCGGTCGAACTGCTCGTCGGTGGGCGAGAACATGCCGAGGTCGTTGATGCTGCCGGCCAGTGCCGGATCCTCGTCGAGCGGCAGGAACGGCACCCCGCCCTTGACCGCGTTCTCCAGCATCGACGGCAGCACGAACGGCCAGTTCACCTCGAGCGCGGCCTTGCCCTGCTCCAGCGCCAGTCGCGCGGTGCCCTCGTCGGTCTGGGTGATCGACGGGTCGGCGCCGGGCGCGGTGGCGACCGCCTTGATGGTCTGCAGCGCCTTGACCGTCGCGGCGCGGTGCTCGGGGGTGTCGGTCAGCGTGACCCGCTTGCCGTCCTCGGACAGCACCCGGCCGCCGGCGCTCTCCAGCAGCGTGTTGAACCAGACCACCAGGCCCTCGTACTGCTTGCCCTGCACCGCGATCCAGCTCGGCCCGCCCTCCCGGTACAGCCGGGTGGCGACCTCCACCATCTCGTCCCAGGTCTTCGGCGGCTCGGGTACGAGATCGGCGCGGTACCAGAGCAGTTGGGTGTTGGTGGTGATGGGCGCGGCGTAGAGCCGGCCGTTCCACTTGGCGGTCTCCAGCGGGCCGGGCAGCGTGTTCTCCACCGCGTCGGCCTCGGCCAGCCCGGCCGGGTCCTCCGAGAGCGGCAGTGCCCAGCCGGCCTCGGCGAACTCGGCGGTCCACACCACGTCGAGCGCCATGAGGTCCAGCGAGCGGTCGTTGCCGGTGAGCCGCCGGGCCAGCTGCAGCCGCTGGTCGTCGGCGCCCTTGGGCAGGTTGCGCTGCCGGATGCGGAAGCGGCCGTCGAACTGTTCGTTGCACCGCTCGGCCACCGCGGTGAACGTGGCCTCCTCGTTGGCCGGGGTGTAGTAGTTGATGACGATCCCGTCGTCGCCGGAACCACACGCCGAGACCATCGACGCCGTCGTCAGCGCGGTGATCACCGCCGCGCACAGCCGCCGAGCGCGCACCACCTTCTCCCGTCACGAATCCGGCGAAGCCGGCCGACCCGATGCCGCCGGCGGGCAGCATCGACGGGAAGCTCCCGCGCGCCAAACCGTAGAGGCAAGCGTGTGTGCAGTGCAACACCGGCACCCGACGGGGTGGGAAATCGGGTGCCGAATTGTGACCTGCGCTGTGCCCGTCCGGTTGCCGGCTCAGATGCTCAAGCGCGCCAGCAGATCCCGGCCCCGCTCGGCGTTCTGCGGGTCGCACAGTACGTCGTAGCGGCCCGCCACCAGCTGCATGGTGGAGCTGAAATCCCTTGTCCCCCGCGCCATCGCGTACGGCACCGCGGAGGTGATCAGCCCGAAGAACACACCGGCGACCAGGCCGGTGAGCAGCGACGCCCACGGGTTGGGGCTGAAGAAGCTCAGGATCAGGCCGATGAACAGGCCCAGCCAGGCCCCCGACAGGGCGCCGCCGCCGAGCACCTTCGGCCAGGTGAGCCGGCCGGTGATGCGCTCGACCTGCATGAGGTCGACCCCGACGATGGTGACCTGTTGCACCGGGAAGTTCTGGTCGGACAGGTAGTCGACGGCCCGCTGCGCCTCGGCGTAGGTGGGATAGGAGCCGATCGGCCATCCACGCGGCGGGGTGGGCAGTCCGGGCGTGGCGCCCCGCCCGCCCGCGGGGCCGACCGGGGGTTGTCCGGGAGTCGGTCCGGGCTGGAATGGGCTGGTCATCGGTTCACATTCTCCTCTGCAGACGCCGGGTTCGCGCGGTGCGGTCACCTTCTCCAACGATCTTGTCGATCCGTTGGTGCCGGTAGGTTGAAAGCATGACAAATCCGGGCGGGAACACCGACGAGACTCCGGGCCCCGAGCACGGCGGCGCGCCGTTCCCGCCGCCGGCCGGGTATCCCCCGCCGCCGGCGTATCCGAACGCCCCGAGTTGGCCGGGCGTCACACCGCAGTACCCGGAGTTCCCGGCGCCCCAATACCAGACACCCCCGTACCAGACACCCCAGTACCCGGGCAGCGAGTACCCGGGCGGCGAGTACCCGGCTGTCGACTATCCGGCCGGCGCGGGATACCCGCCACCGCCCTACCAGGTGCCCCACGGGGGCCCGCCGCACGCGGCGCCGACCACCGGCTCCAACAACGCGCTGGCGGTGGCATCGCTGGTGACGTCGCTGCTGGGCATCGGCGTCATGGCGTTCTGTTGTTTCCTCGGGTGGGTGGTCGGCCCGCTGCTGAGCCTCAGCGGCCTCGTGTTGGGCATCACCGGTCTGACCCAGAGCAGCCGCGACGGCAGCGGCGGCCGCGGCCTCGCCGTCGCGGGCATCGTCCTGGGCGGGGTGGGGCTGCTGGCGGCCGTCGCGCTCCTGGTGCTCGTCGGCGCGGCCGGGATGAACACCACCTAGCGGCGTCGGGCTAGCTCGGCGGGTGGAACCGCTCGCCGGTGCGCCGCATCCCCGCGGCGCGGCCCTTGGCGGCGATCACCAGCGCCATCTTGCGGCTGGCCTCGTCGATCATCTCGTCGCCGAGCATGACCGCCCCGCGGGCGCCGCCGGCGGCCGAGGTGTGCCACTCGTAGGCCTCCAGGATCAGTTCGGCGCGGTCGTAGTCCTCCTGGCGCGGGCTGAAGATCTCGTTGCCCGCCGCGATCTGGTCCGGGTGCAGCACCCACTTGCCGTCGTAGCCGAGCGCGGCCACCCGGCCCGCCGACCGGCGGAACCCCTCGACGTCGCGTACCCGCACGTACGGGCCGTCGATCGCGGCCACCCCGTGCGCGCGGGCGGCGACCAGGATGGTCATCAGGGTGTGGTGGTGGGCATCGCCGAGGTCGTAGCCCTCCGGCTGGCCGCCGACCTCCAGGGTGCGCATGTTCAGGCTGGCCGCCATGTCGCCCGGGCCCAGCACCAGCGCGTGCACCCGCGGGTGCGCGGCGATGGCGTTGACGTTGAGCAGCCCGCGCGCGTCCTCGATCTGCGCGTCGATGCCGATCCGGCCCACCTCCAGCCCGAGCTTGGTCTCCAGCTGGGTCAGCAGCAGGTCCAGCGCGTGGATGTGGGCGATGTCGGTGACCTTGGGCAGCACGATCACGTCCAGCTGTGCCCCGGCGGCCGACACCACCTCGATGACGTCGGCGTGGGTCCACGGCGTGGTCCAGTCGTTGACCCGCACCCCGCGCAGCTGCCCGGCCCAGCCGTCCTCGGCCAGTGCCGCGGCGACGCGAGTCCGGGCCTGTTCCTTGGCATCCGGGGCGACCGCGTCCTCGAGGTCCAGGAACACCTGGTCGGCCGGCAGGCCCTTGGCCTTGGCGATCATCTTGTCGCTGCTCCCGGGCACCGACAGGCACGTGCGGCGCGGCCGATACCGGGTTGCGACAGTTCGGGGTCGGTACGCGTTGTCCACGCCTACACTCTCTACTCTTTGAGACATGGCGGCGGTCACCAGGGTCTACGCGGCCCGCCTGGCGGGCATGGTCGTGCTCGGCCCGGACGGCGAGTCCATCGGCCGCGTGCGCGATGTGGTGATCAGCATCAGCATCGTCCGCCAGCAACCCCGGGTGCTCGGCCTTGTCGTCGAATTGCTCACCCGGCGAAGGATTTTCGTCCCGATCCTGCGGGTGACCGCGATCGAGCCGAGCGCGGTCACGCTCAACACCGCCAACGTGTCGCTGCGCCGGTTCGCCCAGCGGCCCGGCGAGGTGCTGGTGCTCGGCCAGGTGCTCGACACCCGGGTGCAGGTGCGCGACCCGGAGCTGCCCGAACTGGCCGGGGTCGACGTGGTGGTGACCGACCTGGGCATCGAGCAGACCCGGTCGCGGGACTGGGTGGTCGGCAAGGTGGCGGTGCGCAGCCACCGCCGGTTGGGCCGGCGCACCACCGTGCACGTGGTGGACTGGCACAACGTCATCGGCCTCACCCCGTCCGCGCTGGCGCTGCCCGGCCAGGGCGTGGCCCACCTGCTGGCCCAGTTCGAGGGGCAGCGGCCGGTGGAGGTGGCCGACGCGCTGCGCGAACTGCCGGCCAAACGCCGCTACGAGGTGGTCAAGGCGCTCGACGACGAACGGCTGGCCGACATCATCCAGGAGCTGCCCGAGGGCGACCAGACCGACCTGCTGCTGCACCTCGACGCCGAACGGGCCGCCGACGTGCTCGGCGCGATGGACCCCGACGACGCCGCCGACCTGCTCGGCGTGCTGAGCAACACCCAGGCCGAGGCGCTGCTGCGGCGGATGGACCCGGAGGACTCCGAGGACGTCCGCCGCCTGCTGTCGCACTCCCCCGACACCGCCGGCGGCCTGATGACCTCCGAGCCGGTGGTGCTCACCCCGGCCACCACCGTCGCCGAGGCGCTGGCCCGGGTGCGCGACCCGGACCTGACCCCGGCGCTGGCGTCGCTGGTGTTCGTCACCCGCCCGCCCACGGCCACCCCGACCGGCCAGTACCTGGGCTGCGTGCACCTGCAGCGGCTGTTGCGGGAGCCGCCGGCAACGCTGGTCAGCGGCATCGTCGACGCGGACCTGCCGACCATGGCGCCGGACATGCCGCTGCCGGCGATGACCCGCTACTTCGCCGCCTACAACCTGGTGTGCGCGCCGGTGGTGGACGAGGAGAACCACCTGCTCGGCGCGGTCACCGTCGACGACGTGCTCGACCACCTGCTGCCGCACGACTGGCGCGAGCAGGAGGAGCCCGAGCTCGCCGGAAGCGAGGGCGGGGCGTGACCGAGTACTCGGCGCGGCAGCGGCTGGACACCCCGCGGGTGTCGCGGCGCCGGTTCGCGCCGCGGCTCGATGTCGAGGCGGTCGGCAAGTTCTCCGAGTCGATCGCCCGGTTCCTGGGCACCGGCCGCTACCTGGCCATCCAGACCATCGTCGTGGTCGCCTGGATCGCGCTGAACCTCGGCGCGTTCGCCTGGCAGTGGGATCCCTACCCGTTCATCCTGCTGAACCTGGCGTTCTCCACCCAGGCCGCCTACGCCGCCCCGCTGATCCTGCTGGCCCAGAACCGGCAGGAGAACCGCGACCGGGTGGCCCTGGAGGAGGACCGGCGCCGCGCCGAGCAGACCAAGGCCGACACCGAGTACCTGGCCCGCGAACTGGCCGCGCTGCGGCTGGCCATCGGCGAGGTCGCCACCCGCGACTATCTGCGCCGGGAACTGGAGGACCTGCGCGAACTGGTGCTCGAGCTGCGCCGGGAGCGCGACCGGGGACCCGGGGAACGGCCCGACGGCCGAGAGCGCGGCTGACCACGCTCCCGGCGGACCCGGTCCGAGCATATCGGCGAACCCGCGCCAACACCGGCGCCCGGACCCGGTATGGTGACTTGGTTCACAGTGTGTGACTAACGGCTTAGGACGGTTGAGTGCGCAGAGCTGGAACGGCCGCCCTCGGCGCGGCGAAGCGGCGAGTGCAACGAGTCGTCGGCGCACCTGCCTTCGGTGCCGTCGCCGTCATCACCCCGCTGGTGCTGGCGGGCGCGGTCGGCGGATCCCCGGCCGCCCACCACCGCACCTCCGACGCGGCGGTCACCCCGCTGGCCGCCGTCGCCCCCGAACCGGTCGACCGGTCCGGGCCCACCGTGGTCGCGGTCCGCAAACCGCCGGCGGCGTTCCACATCGCCGAGTCCCCCGCCGCCGCCGCGCCGCCGCCGTCCCCGGCGGTGGTCAACGCCGGCGGCGCGCTGGGCATCCCGCCGGTGGCGCTGCGCGCCTACCGCAACGCCGAACGGGTGATGGCCGCCAGCAACCCCGACTGCGGGGTGAGCTGGAACCTGCTGGCCGGCATCGGCCGCATCGAGTCCGGGCACGCCAACGGCGGCGCCACCGACGCCCGCGGCACCGCGGTGCGCCCCATCTACGGCCCGGCGCTCGACGGTTCGCTGCCCGGCAACGAGGTGATCGTCGCCAGCCGTACCCCCAACGGGGTGACCTACGCCCGGGCCATGGGGCCGATGCAGTTCCTGCCCGGCACCTGGGCGCGCTATGCCGCCGACGGCGACGGCGACGGCCGGGCCGACGTGCAGAACCTCTACGACTCGGCGCTCGCGGCCGCCCGCTACCTGTGCAGCGGCGGGCTCAACCTGCGCGACCGCCAGCAGGTGATGACCGCGCTGCTGCGCTACAACAACTCGGTGGCCTACGCCCACAACGTGCTGGCCTGGGCCGCGGCCTACGCCACCGGTGTGGTGCCGGTGGACCTGCCGCCGATCAACGGGCCGATGCCGACCACCGGCGCGACGCTCGGCGGCGTCGACGACCTGCCGGTGCTGACCGATCCGCTGGCCCTGCTGACCGCGACCGACGCCGCCGCCCAGGTGTCGACCCGGCTGCCCGGCCCGGTGCCCGGGTTCGCTCCCGGCCAGCAGCTCGGGCCGCTGCCCGGCCCGGCCTCGGCGTTGGACCCGGCCGCGGTGGCGCCGCCGCCCGAACAGCCGCCCGCCCCGTGGGTGCCGCCGTGGATGCAGCCGCCGCAGCCGCAGTGCGTGGTGTTCTGCCTCACCGACCAGGCGCCGCCGAATCCGGGGCCCCCGGCCAACCCGTTCGCCCCGCCGGCCCCGTTCCCACCGGCACCGCAGCCGCTCGAGGCGGCGACGATCGCCCCGCCGGCCGTCGCCCCCGGGCCGCTGCCCGGGCCGGTGCCGGCGGAGGGGCCCGCCCCCGGCCCCGCCCCGGGGCCGGCCCCCGGTCCGGTCCCCGCCCCCGGTCCGGTGCTGCCGCCGGCCCCCGGCCCGGCCCCGGGCCCGGTGGGCTGACCGCACGCGGGCGCGCTCGCGGGTCGGCCTACACTCGCGGGTGATGTCTCAAACACCTCCGGACCTGCAGGCAGCGGTGCGCTCCGCGCTCGGCAAGGTGATCGACCCCGAGCTGCGGCGGCCCATCACCGAGCTGGGCATGGTCAAGAACGTCACGGTCGAGCCCGACGGCGCGGTGCACGTCGAGGTGTACCTCACCACCGAGGGCTGCCCGAAGAAAGCCGAGATCACCGAGAAGGTGCAGGCGGTGGTGGCCGACGTGCCGGGCACCGGCGCGGTGCGGGTCAGCCTGGACGTGATGAACGACGAACAGCGCGCCGAACTGCGCAAGCTGCTGCGTGGTGACGCCCGCGAGCCGGTCATCCCGTTCGCCCAGCCCAATTCGCTGACCCGGGTGTACGCCGTCGCCTCCGGCAAGGGCGGCGTGGGCAAGTCCAGCGTCACGGTGAACCTGGCCGCCGCGCTGGCCGCCCGGGGACTGTCGGTGGGTGTGCTCGACGCCGACATCTACGGGCACTCGGTGCCCCGCATGCTCGGGGTGACCGACCGGCCGGTGCAGGTGGACTCGATGATCGTGCCGCCGGTGGCGCACGACGTGCGGGTGATCTCGATCGCGATGTTCACCCAGGGCAACACCCCGGTGGTGTGGCGCGGCCCGATGCTGCACCGGGCGCTGCAGCAGTTCCTGTCCGACGTCTACTGGGGCGACCTGGACGTGCTGCTGCTCGACCTGCCGCCCGGCACCGGCGACATCGCCATCTCGGTGGCACAGCTGCTGCCCAACGCCGAGATCCTGGTCGTCACCACCCCGCAGGCCGCCGCGGCCGAGGTGGCCGAGCGGGCCGGCGCCATCGCGCTGCAGACCCGCCAGCGCATCGTCGGCGTGGTGGAGAACATGGCCGGCCTGCAGCTGCCGGACGGCACGGTGATGAACCTGTTCGGCGAGGGCGGCGGCAAGCAGGTCGCCGAGCGGCTGACCCGCGCGGTCGGCGCGGACGTGCCGTTGCTGGGCCAGGTGCCCATCGACCCGGCGCTGGCCGCGGCCGGCGACACCGGGGTGCCGCTGGTGCTGTCGCAGCCGGACTCCCCGGCCGCCCGGGAGCTGATCCGCATCGCCGACGGGCTGGCGACCCGCAAACGCGGCCTGGCCGGGATGTCGCTGGGACTGGATACCACCCGCCGCTGAGCCGGGCCCGCCGGATCAGGTCGCGTCCGGGTCGAACGGCGTCGCCGTCCGGCGCTCCGGTCCCGGCTCGGCCGGCTCCGCGGGATACCGGGCTGCCGGGTTCTGGGCTGCCGGGTTCTGGGCCGCCTGGGTCTGGGGTGTCGGGGTGCGCGGGTCGGGGGTGTCGAAGTTGCCGGTGAAGATCGAGTCGTCGCCGTCGAGCAGATGCTTGGTGATCGCCGCCCGCGGTGTCATCCCGCGCAGCTTCTGCAGCTCCGACAGCGGCTCGCGCAACTCGTCGAACTCCGGGCCCAGATCGCGGCGCAGCTGGTTGGTCGCCCCGCTGACGTAGTCGCGTACCTGGCGCACCGCGTTCGCGGTCCAGCGCATCGCACCGGGCAGCCGCTCCGGTCCCAGGATCACCAACCCGGCGATCACCAGGATCAGCATCTCGCCCCAGCCGACGTTGTTGAACATGGCTACGCGGCGTTGTCGGCGACCGGGGTCACGGTCAGCGTCACCGGGCGGCCCTCCCGCATCACCTCGATGGGCGCGGGCTCACCGATCTTGAGCTGACGCACCGCGACGACGAACTCGTCGGCGTCGGCGACCTTGCGGTCCCCGACCTTGATCACCACGTCGTTCTCCAGGATCCCGGCCTGTTCGGCGGGGCTGCCCGCCTTGACGTCGGCGACCTGCGCGCCGGAGGCGACGTCGTTGCTCACCGACCGGGCGGTCAGGCCCAGCGTCGGGTGGGCGATCTTGCCGTCCCGGATCAGCGTCTCGACCACGGTCTTGACCTCGTTGACCGGGATCGCGAAGCCCAGGCCGCTGGCGCTGTCCGACAGCGACTTGCCGGCGGTGTTGATGCCGATCACCTCGGCGTTCATGTTGATCAGCGGACCGCCGGAGTTGCCGTGGTTGATCGAGGCGTCGGTCTGCACGCCGTCGATCACGGTGTTGGTGTCGGTGCCGTCACCGGACAGCGGCACCGGCCGGTGCAGCGCGCTGATGATGCCGTGGGTGACCGTGCTGCGCAGCCCCAGCGGGGCGCCGGCGGCGATCACCTCCTCGCCCACGACGAGCTTGTCGGAGTCCCCGAGCCGGGCGACGGTGAGGTTGTCGACGTTGTCGACCTTCAGCACCGCCAGGTCGGTCTTGGGATCGCGGCCGACGAGGTTGGCCTTCACCTCCTTGCCGTCGTTGAACACCACCTTGAGGGTGAACTTGCTCGGGTTGGCGGCGGCCTCGGAGATCACGTGGTTGTTGGTGACGATGTAGCCCTGCCCGTCGATGACCACCCCCGAGCCCTGGGAGCCCTCCGACTCGCTGGTCGCCTCGATGGTCACCACCGAGTCGGCCACCGCGGCCGCGACCTCGGCGAACCGGCCCTCCGGCAGATCCCCGGCGTTGCTGGTCTCCAGCGTCACCTTGGAGGTGGTGAAGGCCTCGACGACCTCGGCGGTCTTGCGCCCCACCCAGCCGCCGACCGCCCCGATGACCAGCGCGGTGAGCACCAGCACGGTCAGCGCGACGTAGGACACCCGGCCGCCGAACAGCACGTCGCGCACGCCGAGCTTGCCGACCGGGGCGTCGGCGGCCGCCGCCGGCGGCGTCGGGGCCACCGCGGGGGTGCCGAGCCGGGCCGGGGCCGAGGGGTCGCGCCACGGGTCGGCGATTTCGTCGGTGTCGGGCCGGTGCTCGGCCTCCAGCGCCCCGGCATCGGCCGGGTGGCGCTGCAGCGGTTCGACACCGGGGTGCGGCCGGCCGAACGCCTCGGCCAGCACCGGGTCGGGCGGCCGGCTGCGCGGGGTGAACTCGCCCTGGTCGCGGTGCTTGTCGGCGGCCAGGAACGACCCGCTCACCCCGGGGGGCCGGCCGAACGCGCGCTGCTGGGCGGGGTCGACGGGGGGACGGGATACCGGGCGTGGCTCGAGACGGGGCCTACCGCCGGGCTGGTCCTGATTGGTCACCGAGCATCACTCTCTATCGGGAAACGCCCTGACCGGCCGGTTCAGGGCGTTTGCGAACGCTGCTGTCAACCCTACCGACGTTTGCGCCACGGACGTGCGATGCCATCGGCAAAGGACGGTTGGGACGTCGGCTGGAGCGGCGCCTCGCACTGCGCGCGGTGCGGGATCTGCGACAGCAGGCCCAGCAGCGTGCTCGGAACCGCGACCGGGCTGGATTCCCGCAGCGCGGCGCGGGCCTGCCGCTGCGCGTCGACCTCCGTCGCGCACTCCGGACATATCGACATGTGGTGGGCGGCGCGCAGATGCGCGGTCATGCCCAGCTCGCCGTCGACGAACGCCGCGACCGCCTCCGGGGAGAGGTGCTCGACGGAGCTGAACTGCCGGGGCGCCCCGACCGGGGCGTTGCTCTGGGAGGCGAACTGTGCGGGCAGCCAGGAGAACGCGCGGCGGAACACGTGCCCCGGGTCGACCATCGCCCTGCTCCTCTCCCCTGACTCGATCGCGTGATGCGGCGCTGACTCGAATGTAGCGCGACTTACGGCGCGCGACACCGCCGAACGACCCACGAATGGGCGGCGCGCGGCTAGCCCGCCGCGGCCTCGGCGAACTGCCGGCCCTGCTCGGAGTGCTTGGCGAGGTATTCGCGCAGCTGCTGGCGGCCGCGGTGGATGCGGCTGCGCACCGTGCCGAGCTTCACACCCAGGGTGGCGCCGATCTCCTCGTAGGACAGGCCCTCGATGTCGCACAGCACCACCGCGGCGCGGAACTCCGGCGGCAGCGAGTCCAGCGCGGCCTGCAGGTCGGGGCCGAGCCGGGCGTCGTGGTAGATCTGCTCCGGATTGGGGTCGCCGGCGGGCACCCGGTCGTAGTCGTCGGGCAGCGCCTCCATCCGGATGCGCTGGCGGCGGCGGACCATGTCCAGGAACAGGTTCGTGGTGATGCGGTGCAGCCAGCCCTCGAAGGTGCCGGGCTGGTAGTTCTGCAGCGACCGGAACACCCGGATGAACGTCTCCTGGGTGAGGTCCTCGGCATCGTGCTGATTGCCGGTCAGGCGGTAGGCCAGCCGGTAGACCCGGTCGGCGTGCTGCCGGACGAGCTCGTCCCAGGACGGCATGGTCGACTTGTCACCAGTGGCGTCGAACACCGCGGTCCCGGTCAGCTCGCCGCTGGGCTCCACCCAGCTGCCCTCGTACTCGTCGGGATGGGCGTGCGACATCGACATCGGCGCCATCATCGTCGTCGTGGTAGTCGGCGTGGTGGTCGTCGTAACCTCCTGCTCACGGGTGTCGTGAGGAACAACCCGCGTCGCGGCGCCCTTATTCCCGGAACGCGTGATGCGGTCCTGTGTCATGTGCCTACCGTCCCCGATCCCGGTATGCCTGCCGTATGAGGCGCCTGAATGTTTCCTGAGAAAGCCAGGTACCCCCGCGACGACCTGCGGAAACCGGGTGTGACCAAGGACGCAGCGGCGGACCCGCCCGGGCGTGTCGTCCGTTGTGCCGGATCCCGGGTTGGCTCTACGCTGCGGGGCATGTCCAGCACCGACGGCGCCGCGGCGCTGCTCGCCCACGCCGAGGGATCCATCTCCGAGGACGAGATCGTCGCCGCCGCCCGGGAACGCGCCGTCGACATCGGTGCCGGCGCGGTCACCCCGGCGGTCGGCGCGCTGCTGAGCGTGCTGGCCCGGCTGACCGGGGCCCGCGCCGCGGTGGAGGTGGGCACCGGCGCCGGGGTGAGCGGGCTGTGGCTGCTGAGCGGGATGCGCGACGACGGCGTGCTGACCACCATCGACGTCGAGCCCGAACACCTGCGCCTGGCCAAGCAGGCGTTCGCCGAGGCCGGGATCGGCCCCGGCCGCACCCGGCTGATCAGCGGCCGGGCCCAGGAGGTGCTCACCCGGCTCGCCGACGCCTCCTACGACCTGGTGTTCATCGACGCCGACCCGGTCGACCAGCCGCAGTTCGTCACCGAGGGGGTGCGGCTGCTGCGCCCCGGCGGGGTGATCGTGGTGCACCGCGCCGCGCTCGGCGGGCGGGCCGGCGACGCCTCGGCGCGCGACGCGGAGGTGACCGCGGTGCGCGAGGCGGCCCGGCTGATCGCCGAGGACGAGCGGCTCACCCCGGTGCTCGTCCCGCTCGGCGACGGCCTGCTCGTCGCCGCCCGCGACTGAGCCCGCCCCCGCTTCTGCGCGGAAGAGTATTCCGGGCTGTTCTTCGGCCGATTTCACGACCGCGGCTTCGCACTCGCGGGAAAGTGGAAGGGCGCGGGAGGAGTCGGTGATGGACCTGGCGGTCGAGGTGCGGGGGCTGACGAAGTCGTTCGGCCGCATCCGGGCCCTCGACGGCCTCGACCTGACCGTCGCCCCCGGCGAGGTCACCGGTTTCCTCGGCCCGAACGGGTCCGGCAAGTCCACCACCATCCGGATCCTGCTCGGCCTGCTGCGCGCCGACGCCGGCACGGTGCGGGTGCTCGGCGGCGACCCGTGGCGCGACGCGGTGGCCCTGCACCGGCGGATCGCCTATGTGCCCGGTGATGTGGTGCTCTGGCCCAACCTGACCGGGATGCAGGCCATCGACCTGTTGATCCGGTTGCGCGGCAACGGCATCGACACCGAGCGCCGGGACCGGCTGCTGGACCGGTTCGCGCTCGACCCGCACCGGCCGGCGCGCACCTACTCCAAGGGCAACCGGCAGAAGGTGGCGCTGGTCGCCGCCTTCGCCACCGACGCCGACCTGTACATCCTCGATGAGCCCACCTCGGGCCTGGATCCGTTGATGGAGAAGGCCTTTGCGCAGTGCATCGCCGAGGTCGCCGCGCGGGGCGCGGCGGTGCTGCTGTCCAGCCACATCCTGGCCGAGGTCGAGAAGCTGTGCGACCACGTCACGATCATCCGCGCCGGGCGCACGGTGCGGGCCGGCCCGCTGGCGCGGTTGCGTCACCTGATGCGCACCACCGTCCGGGTGCGCACCCGCGCCGACGGCCGGGACCTGGCGCGGCTGCCGTTCGTCCACGAGTTCGGCGTCGCCGACGGCCACTACGAGTTCCGGGTCGACCGCGCGGATCTGGACCGCGCCATGGCGGCGTTGACCCGGCTGGGCATCCTCGACCTCACGGTCAGTCCGGCCTCGCTGGAGGATCTGTTCCTACGCGAATACCGCCCGGACCGGCCATGACTTCGCTTGTGCCCCAAGAGCTCACCGGAACCGCGACATTGCTGCGGCTGGCCCTGCGCCGGGACCGGATCCGGCTGGCGGTGTGGCCGGCCGCACTGACCCTGCTGATGGCCTACACCCCGTCGGCGATGCGGCTGGCCTACCCCGACGAGGCGCAGCGTATCGCCCGGGTGGCGCTGATGAAGACCCCGGCGGCGATCATGCTGGCCGGGCCGACGTTCGGGGTGAACGAGACAGACCTGGGCGCGATGATCGCCAACGAGCTGATGCTCACCATGATCGTCGCGGCGTCGATCCTGGCGGTGCTCACCGTCGTCCGACACACCCGCGCCGAGGAGGAACGCGGGACCGCCGAACTCGTCGCCGCCGCGGCGGTGGGCCGGCACGCCCGCACCGGCGCCGCCCTGGCGCTGGCCGGCGGCGTCAACGCCGTGCTGGCCGCCGCGCTGACGATCGCGTTGGCGGCCAACGGTTTCGCCGTGGCCGACTGCGCCGCGATGAGCCTCGGTATCGCCGCGGTGGCGATGGTGTTCGCCGCCGTCGCCGCGGTCACCGCGCAGCTGTGGCGGCAGGCCCGGGCGGCCGGCGGCGCCGCGTTGGCGGCCCTGGCCGCCGCGGTGGTGGTGCGCGGGCTGGGCGACATCATCGACCACTCCGGCAGTGCGCTGTCGTGGTGCTCGCCGATCGCCTGGGCCCAGCAGCTGCGGCCGTTCGTGGCGCTGCGCTGGTGGCCGCTGGCGCCGCTGCTGGTGCTGACGGTGGTGCTGATCGCACTGGCCGCCGCGCTGGAGCGGCGCCGCCAGTACGGCGCGGGAGTGCTGCCCGGCACCGGCGACCGGCCCCGGGCCCGCCGGATCGGCGGGGTGTTCGCGCTGCACCTGCGGCTGCACCGCGGCCAGACGGTCGGCTGGGCGGTGGGCATGCTGCTGGGCGGGCTGGCGATCGGCTCGATGACGCGGTCGATGCTGGACATGGCGGCCGGCAACGACCTGGTGGCGCGGATGCTCGGCGAGCGCGGCGCCGACGGGATGTACAGCGCGATGCTGCAACTGCTGACCGCCACCGCCGGGGGCTGCGTGGTGGCGGCGGTGCTGCGGGTGTACCGCGACGAGGCATCCGGGCTCGGTGAGCCGGTGCTGGCCGCGGCGGTGTCGCGGTGGCGCTGGCTGTGCTCGGCGGTGGCCGCCGCGGTTGTGGCCGGCGCGGTGACCGCCGCCGCGGCGGGGTTCGGCATGGGGCTCGGTGCGGCGCTGACGATGCGGGCGCCGGAACAGCTCTGGCGGCTCACCCTGGCCGGGCTGACCTTCGTGCCGGCGCTGGCGGTGCTGGCCGGGATCGCCGCGGTGGCGGTGGCGCTGCGCCGGCCCGTGATCGCCTGGTCGGTGCTGGCCCTGGTCGTGGCGGCGTTGTATCTCGGCGCGCTGCTTGGGCTTCCGCAGTGGCTGTTGGAGCTGTCGCCGTTCGTGCGGATCCGCTCCCCGCTGGCCTGGTCGCCGGCGGCGTGGGCGGTGACGGCGGTGGTCGCGGTGGCGCTCACCGTCGCCGCCGCGGCGGCGTTCCGGCGGCGCGACCACGGGTGACGGCGCAGTGGGGCTAGATCCAGACGCCCTTGCCGACGGCGACCACCCCGCCGGCGCTGACCGAGAACCGCTCACGGTCGCGTTCGAGATCCACGCCGACCATCTCCCCCGGGCCGACCACGACGTTCTTGTCCAGGATGGCCCGGCGCACCACCGCGCCGCGGCCCACCCGCACCCCGGGCATCAGCACGCTGCCCTCCACGATCGCCCCGTCGTCGATCACCACGTTCGACGACAGCACCGAGTTGCGCACCGACGCCGCGGAGATGATGCTGCCGGCCCCGACCACCGACTCCTGCGCCGAGCCGCCGTTGACGAACTTGGCCGGGGCCAGGTTCTCGGTGGCGCCGCGGATCGGCCAGCGCCGGTTGTAGAGGTTGAACACCGGGTGCACCGACACCAGGTCCATGTGCGCGTCGTAGAACGCGTCCAGCGTCCCGACGTCGCGCCAGTAGCCGTGGTCGCGCTCGGTGGCGCCGGGCACCTCGTTGTCGCGGAAGTCGTAGACCGCCGCCATCCCGTCGGCCACCAGCCGCGGGATGATGTCGCCGCCCATGTCGTGGTCGGAGTGGTCGTCCTCGGCGTCGGCGCGCAGCGCGTCGATGAGCACCTTGGTGGTGAACACGTAGTTGCCCATCGACACGAACGACTCGTCCGGGTTGTCCGGGGTGCCCGGCGGGTCGGCGGGCTTCTCGACGAAACTGCGGATGCGGCCGGACTCGTCGGCGTCGATCACCCCGAAGGCACTGGCCTGCTCGCGCGGCACCCGGATCCCGGCCACGGTGGCCCCGGCGCCGCTCTCGATGTGGTAGCGCACCATCTGCTCGGGGTCCATCCGGTACACGTGGTCGGCGCCGAACACCACGATGTAGTCGGGATCCTCGTCGTAGATGAGGTTCATCGACTGGTAGATCGCATCGGCCGAACCGGTGTACCAGCGCGGGCCGAGTCGTTGCTGGGCGGGCACCGGGGTGATGTACTCCCCGGCCAGGCCGCTCAATCGCCAGTTCTGGCTGATGTGCCGGTCCAGCGAGTGCGACTTGTACTGGGTGAGCACGCAGATCCGCAGGTAGCGGGCGTTGACCAGGTTGGACAGCACGAAGTCGATGAGCCGGTAGGCGCCACCGAAGGGGACGGCCGGCTTGGCCCGGTCGGCCGTCAACGGATACAGCCGCTTCCCCTCCCCGCCGGCCAGGACGATGCCCAGCACATGTGGCGCTTCCCTCATGCCCCAAACCTAACGGCAGGGGGTGGACGCGGCTACTTTTTGCGGTTCGCGGGCCGTCTCGCCCGCCTGCGCAGCACCGGCTGTGCCACTACGGTCGTAGCCATGCGGGTGGCGATGATGACGCGGGAGTACCCACCGGAGGTGTACGGCGGTGCGGGCGTTCACGTCACCGAGCTCGTCGCCCACCTGCGCCGGCTGTGCGAGGTCGAGGTGCACTGCATGGGGGCGCCGCGCGCCGACGCCGTGGTGGCCGCCCCGGACCCGGCGCTGCGCGGCGCCAACCCCGCGCTGGCGATGCTGTCGGCGGACCTGAACATGGTCAACGCCGCCGGCGGGGCCGCCGTCGTGCACAGCCACACCTGGTACACGGGGCTGGCCGGCCACCTGACGTCGCTGCTCTACGGCATCCCGCACGTGCTCACCGCGCACTCGCTGGAGCCGCTGCGGCCGTGGAAGGCCGAGCAGCTCGGCGGCGGCTACCGGATCTCGTCCTGGGTGGAACGCACCGCGATCGAGGCCGCCGACGCGGTCATCGCCGTCAGCGCCGGGATGCGCCGCGACGTGCTGCGCACCTATCCGACGCTGGACCCGGGCCGGGTGCACGTGGTGCGCAACGGGATCGACACCGAGGTCTGGCACCCGGTGTCCGGGCCCGCCGACGAGGACTCGGCGCTCGCCGAGCTCGGGGTCGACCCGGACCGGCCGATCGTGGCGTTCGTCGGCCGGATCACCCGGCAGAAGGGGGTGCCGCACCTGATCGCCGCGGCCCACCACTTCGCCCCGGAGATCCAGCTGGTGCTGTGCGCGGGCGCCCCGGACACCCCGGAGATCGCCACCGAGGTGAGCACCGCGGTGCGGCAACTGGCCGCCACCCGCTCCGGCGTGTTCTGGGTCCGGGAGATGCTCCCCCTCCCCAAGCTCCGCGAAATCCTCTCCGCGGCAACAGTATTCGTATGCCCGTCGGTGTACGAGCCGTTGGGCATCGTCAACCTGGAGGCGATGGCCTGTGCCACCGCGGTAGTGGCCTCCGACGTCGGCGGCATCCCGGAGGTGGTCGCCGACCACACCACCGGGTTGCTGGTGCACTACGACCCCGCCGACACCGCCGGCTACGAGCACGGACTCGCCGCGGCGGTCAACGAGCTGGTGGCCGACCCTCGGCGGGCACGCCGGTACGGCCAGGCGGGGCGGGACCGCTGCATCCAGGAGTTCTCCTGGGCGCGGATCGCCGAACAGACCCTGGAGATCTACCGCAGGGTCTGCGCCTGACGGTAGCTGCCCGATTAGGCGGTGGCGGCCTTCAGCGCGTCGGCGAGTGCAGTGGCCTCGTCCGGGGTGAGTTCGACGACGAGCCGGCCACCGCCCTCGAGCGGTACCCGCATCACGATGCCGCGCCCCTCTTTCGTCGCCTCCAGCGGACCGTCACCGGTCCGGGGCTTCATCGCCGCCATCGAGTGCTCCCTCCACAAAGTCCGGCCCGCCGTGGGCGGGCCCGGTCGGGGCCGAGCCTGCCCACTCGACGGCAGCGCCCGGCACGAAACTGCATTCGAACCGTGTCTATTCTTCCCTATCCTCGCGCCCGGGTGTGCAAAGACCCGGCCATCAGGGCCCCGGAACCGGTTGCGGTGGCGGCACCGGACGCGGCACCCAGCAGTCCGCCACGTGGTCGTCGACCATCCCGGTGGCCTGCATCAGGGCGTAGGCGGTGGTGGGTCCGACGAAGCGGAACCCGCGCCGTTTGAGCTCCTTGGCCATCGCCACCGATTCCGGTGTGGTCGCCGGCACCTGCGACAGGTCCGCCGGCCGCGGGCGCGGCGGCGGGGCGAACGACCACAGCAGCTCGTCGAGGTCGACGTCCAGGCCGGCGGCGGCGCGGGCGTTGGCGATGGTGGCCTCGATCTTGGCCCGGTTGCGCACGATCCCCGGGTCGGCCAGCAGCCGCGCCACGTCGCGCTCGGTGTAGCCGGCCACCGTCTCGATGTCGAAACCGTCGAAGGCACGCCGGAACTGCTCGCGCTTGCGCAGGATCACCAGCCAGGACAGCCCGCTCTGGAAGGCCTCCAGGCTGAGCCGTTCGAACAGCGCGGTCCGGCCGCGCAGCGGCCGCCCCCACTCGAAATCGTGGTAGTCCCGGTACAGCACGAAATCGGCTGGGCCGAGCCGGGCTTCGTCGATCCAGTCGCAGCGGCGACGGTCGTCGGTCATGCCCGGTCGTCCTCGGTCGCCGCCGCGTGCGAGGTGGGCGCGGCCGGCTCCCGGATCCCGTATGCGGCCCGCAGGGCGGCGATTTCGCCGCGCAGCGCGTCGAGTTCGGCGCCGAGCCGGTCCAGCACCCAGTCCACCTCACTGGGTTTGTAGCCGCGCAGCGTCTGGGTGAACTTCACCGCGGCGACGTCGGCACCGGTCACCCCCGACGCCGGCAGCACGGTCGGCGTGGTGCCGCGCGGCAGCGGCGGCAGCGGCTCGCCACGGCCGAACAGCACACTGCCCACCCCGAACAGCACGACGGCCACCAGGACCAGCACGACCAGGTAGAGCAGGATCAGGGTCACGCCTTCGATCCTGCCCCACGCCACCGACAGGGCGGAGCGGTGTCAGGCGACCTGCGGGCGCAGGGTGACCATCGGCGGGCGGTCCTGCAGCGACACCTCGGAGGTGCGCGGGGTGAACCCGTCGCCGTCGGCGAAGAACTGGGTCAGCCCGACCCCGGAGTCGGCGATGCCGCAGCGTGACAGCAGGGTGGCGATGACCTGGCGGCTCATCGAGGCCAGCTCCGGCAGCGGCCGGTTGCGGTGCACCCGCACGCCGAGGTTGACCTGGGCGATCGCGTCCAGGCCGAGCCGGTCGTAGGTGTCGACCAGCAGCCCGATCTCCACCCCGTAGCCGGGCGCGAACGGCAGCGAGCACAACAGCTCGCGGGTGCCGGCGTACTCGCCGCCCAGCGGCTGGAACAGGCAGGTCAGCTCGGGGCGCAGCGCCGAGAGCAGCGGGCGGGCGACCAGCTCGGTGACCCGTCCGCCGCCGTTGGCGTCCTCGCGGCCGTTGCTGCGCAGCGGCCGCCGGTAGAAGCCCTTGACCAGGTGCACGCCCTCGGTGCTCAGCAGCGGGCCGACCAGCTTGGGCACGAACATCGGGTCGGGGTCGATCAGGTCGGAGTCGACGAACACGATGATGTCGCCGGTGGTGGCGGCCAGCGAGCGCCACAGCACCTCGCCCTTGCCGGGCAGCGGTTCGACCTCCGGCAGCGCGCTCTCCCGGCTGATCACCCGCGCCCCGGCCGCCACCGCGCGGATCTCGGTGTCGTCGGTGGAGCCGGAGTCCAGCACGATCAGCTCGTCGACGAGCCCCGCGCCGACCAGCGGGGCGATGGAGCCGACCACCGAGCCGACGGTCTCCTCCTCGTTGAGCGCGGGCAGCACCACCGAGATGGTGCGGCCCCGCTTGGCGGCCACGAGTTCTTCGACCGTCCAGGACGGCCGGTCCCAGCTGTGGTCGGCGAACCACCGGTGGCGTGCCACCAGATCGCCGGAGGTCACCCGGGACAGGTGCGGTGCCAAGGTCATGCCAGCCCCCTCACTGTGTGCGCCGGCGGACGTATCCCCTGGATCGACGCGACCATCTCCAGGACGCGCCGAGTGGGACCCACTTCGTGCACCCGAAACATCGCGGCTCCCGCCGCGGCAGCGAGCGCAGTCGCGGCCAGAGTGCCCTCCAGGCGTTCGGTCAAACCCACACCCAGAGTCTCCCCGACGAAATCCTTGTTGCTCAGCGCCATCAGGACCGGCCATCCAGTGTTAACGAGGTCTTTTACGTGGCGCAACAAAACCAGCCCGTGGTGGGTGTTCTTGCCGAAATCGTGGGTCGGATCGATGAGGATGCCGTCCCGGCGCACCCCGGCGGCGACCGCGCGTTCGGCCGCCCGGGTGACCTCCGCGACGACGTCGTCGACCACCCCGCGCACGGTGGTGCCGTAGTGCACCCGGAACGGCCGGGTGCGGGGCTGCGCGCCGCCGGTGTGCGAGCACACCAGCCCGGCACCGAACTCGGCGGCCACCTCCGGCAGCGCCGGGTCGTGGCCGGCCCAGGTGTCGTTGATCAGGTCGGCGCCGGCCGCGCAGGCCCGTCGGGCCACCGCCGCGCGCCAGGTGTCGACGCTGATCAGCTGGTCGGGATAGGTGCTGCGGATCCACTCGATGAACGGCACCACCCGGGCGGTCTCCTCCTCGGCGTCGACCGTCGCGCCGGGCCCGGCCTTGACCCCGCCGACGTCGATGACGTCGGCGCCCTCGGCGACCGCGCGGTGCACCCGCTCCTTGGCGGCCTCGTCGGCGAACGTCGCGCCCCGGTCGTAGAAGGAGTCCGGGGTGCGGTTGACGATCGCCATGATCAGCGCCCGGTCGCCGGTGACCGGGCGGCCGCAGAACGTGGTCAGCACGCCTCCATCGTCCCTCACCCGCCGGGGTCGGCGCGCGTCCCGGGCGCCGACCGGGCGCGCATCCGCCGCGTGATCATCCAGCGCAGATGCACGACGCCGTACAGCGTGCCCTGGGCGACGACGATCATTCCGCCGGGCGAGGTGTCGAGGTGGTAGCTCACGTACAGCCCGGTGACGGTGGCCAGCGCCGAGACCGCGGGGGCGATGACGAGCATCCGCCAGATGCTGTCGGTGAGCAGGTAGGCGGTGGCGCCGGGGATGACGAGCATGGCCACCACCAGCACCACGCCGACGGTCTGCAGCGCGGTCACCGCGGTCAGCGCGAGCAGCCCGAGCAGCAGCGCGCCCAGGGCGCGCGGGCTGAGCCCGATGGTGTGGGCGTGCACCGGGTCGAAGGCGTAGAGGGTGAGGTCGCGGCGCTTGGCCAGCGCCACCGCGGTCACCAGCGCCCCGAGGACGGCGATCTGCACCAGGTCGGCGCGGCCGACGCCGAGGATGTTGCCGAACACGATGTGGTTGAGGTCGACCTGGCTGGGGGTGACCGACACCAGCACCAGCCCGGCGGCGAACAGCGTGGTGAACACGATGCCGATGGCGGCGTCCTCCTTGACCCGGCTGGTGTCGCGGACCAGCCCGATCAGCGCCACCGCCAACAGCCCGAACAGCACCGCGCCGAGCGCGAACGGGGCGCCGACGATGTAGGCCAGCACGACACCGGGCAGCACCGCGTGCGAGACCGCGTCGCCCATCAGCGACCAGCCGACGAGCACCAGCCAGCAGCTCAGCAGCGCGCACACCACGGCGGTGATCAGCGCGGTGACCAGCGCCCGCACCATGAACTCGTAGCCGAGCGGTTCGACGAGCAGGTGGTGGAGCGCGGTCATGGACGGTCCGTCGGGGTCGGTCGGCTCAGCACATCCTGGCCGAAGGCGCGGGCGAGGTTCTCCGGTGCCAGCACCGCGCGGGGCTCGCCCCGGGCCAGCACCCGGCGCATGAGCAGCACCGCCTGGTCGGCCAGGTCGGGCAGGGAGTGCAGGTCGTGGGTGGAGACCAGCACCGTGCGGCCGGCGGCGGCCAGTTCGCGCAGCAGCGCGACCAGCGCGGTCTCGGTGCGGGTGTCCACCCCGGCGAAGGGCTCGTCGAGCAGCAGGATGTCGGCCTCCTGGGCCAGGGCGCGGGCGACGAAGGCGCGTTTGCGCTGCCCGCCGGAGGCCTGGCCGATCTGCCGGTCGGCGAGCTCGGTCAGCCCGACCCGGTCCAGGGCGGCGGCCACCGCGTCCCGGTCGGCGGGCCGGGGCCGGCGGGTCGGGCCCTGGTGGCGGTAGCGGCCCATCATCACCACGTCGCGGATGCTGATCGGGAAGCTCCAGTCGATCTGCTCGCTCTGCGGCACGTAGGCGACGACGCCGCGCCGGCGCGCGGTCGCCGGGTCGGCCCCGGCCAGCCGGACCGTGCCGTGCTGCGGGCGGACCAGGCCGATCACGGTCTTGAACAGGGTGGACTTGCCCGAGCCGTTCATCCCGATCAGGCCGCACACGCTGCCGCGGGGCACCTGCAGCGACACCTCGCGCAGCGCGGTCACCTCGCCGTAGCGGACGGTGACGTCGCAGACGTCGATCGCCGGCGTCACGGCCGGCCCCCGGTCAGGCCGGTCGCGATGACGTCGGCGTCGTGGCGGATGAGGTCGAGGTAGGTGGGAACCGGGCCGTCGGGTTCGGACAGCGAGTCGACGTAGAGCAGGCCGCCGAACCGCGCGCCGGTGGCCTCCACCACCCGCCGCATCGGGGCGTCGGAGACGGTCGACTCGCAGAACACCGCCGGCACCCGGTTGGCACGGACGAATTCGATGACCGCGGCGACCTGCTGCGGGGTGGCCTGCTGCTCGGCGTTGACCGGCCAGATGTAGCGCTCGGTCAGCCCGGCGTCGCGGGCCAGGTAGGAGAAGGCGCCCTCGCAGGTGACCAGGGCCCGCTGCCCGGCGGGCAGCACCCGCAGCCGGTCGACCAGGGCGGTGTGCACGGCGTCGAGCTGCCGCCGGTAGGCCTCGGCGTTGGCGCGGAAGTCCGCGGCGTGGGCCGGGTCGAGGTCGGCGAACGCCGCGGCGATGTTGTCGACGTAGACCGCGACGTTGCGCGGGCTCATCCAGGCGTGCGGGTTGGGCTGGTCGGTGCCGGCGATCGGGATCGGCTCGATCCCTTCGCTGACGGTCACCCGGTCGGCTCCGGTCTGGGCGATGAACTGGTCGAACCAGGCCTCCAGGTGCAGTCCGTTGTCCAGCACGAGCCGGGCGTCGGCGGCCCGGCGGATGTCGCCGGGGGTCGGTTCGTAGCCGTGGATCTCCGCGCCCGGCTTGGTGATCGACTCCACCCGCAGGTGCTCGCCGGCGACGTTGCGGGCGATGTCGGCCAGCACGGTGAAGGTGGTGAGCACCAGCGGGGTGTCCCGCTCGGACGGCGTCGCGCAGCCGACGAGTCCGCACAGCAGTGCGCACGCAGCCAGCAGCCCCCTGACTTTCACGGTTCGAATCCTAATGTTCGGCTCACCGAACTTTTCCGGCGGGGCCCCGGCCCGCCGGGGCTGCCGGTGGGCGGCGTCAGTTCCGGGGGCGCTTGCCGTCCCGCACCTCGGCCGGGTACTCCTCGTAGTACGGCACGTACCCCTCCTCGCGGCCGGCCAGCACGTACAGCGGGTCGGCGATGTGGGTGCCGTGGCCCTCCTTGCGCAGGTCGACCTTGCGGTTCTTGAACGTGCTGGTCTGCTCGATCGCGTCGACGATCCGGATGAACAGCGGCACCGCGTAGCCGGGCAGCCGCTCGTAGAGCATCGCGGCCAGGGTCCTGCCGTCGAACTCCGCACCGTCGTTGAGCTTGATCGCCGCCATGCCGGCGCGACCGCCGGTGCCCTCCACCTCGACGCCGTAGACGGTGCACTCGTCGACGGTCGGGTCGGAGTTGATCGCGGCCTCCACCTCGGTGGTGGCCACGTTCTCGCCCTTCCACCGGAAGGTGTCGCCGAGCCGGTCGACGAAGGCGGCGTGCCCGAAACCCTGGTAGCGCATCAGGTCGCCGGTGTTGAACCACACGTCCCCGTCGGCGAACGCGTTGCGCACCAACTTCTTCTCGGTGGCCTCCGGGTCGGTGTAGCCGTCGAACGGCTGGCTGCTGATCACCTTGGTCAGCAGCAGCCCGGGCTCGCCGCGGCGCACCTTGCGCAGCCGGCCGTCCGGGCCGCGCAGCGGTTCGCCGGTGGCGTGGTCGAACTCGACGAACGCCACCGGATAGGGGCAGCAGCCGGTGGTCTTGTCGATGTTGAAGGCGTTGACGAAGGCGGTGTTGCCCTCGCTGGCGGCGTAGAACTCGCACACCCGCCGGATGCCGAAGCGGTCGGTGAACTCGTCCCAGATCGCCGGGCGCAGCCCGTTGCCGCAGATCAGCCGGACCCGGTGCGCCCGGTCGGTGGGCTTGGGCGGCTGGTTGAGCAGATAGGTGCACACCTCGCCGATGTAGACGAACGCGGTGGCGTCCAACCGGATGATCTCGTCCCAGAACCGCGAGGCCGAGAAGGACCGGCCCAGCGCCAGCGTCGCACCGGCGGCGAGCACCGACGACAGCGCGATGGTCAGCGCGTTGTTGTGGTACAGCGGCAGGCAGCAGTACAGGGTGTCGCTGCGGCGCAGCCGCACCCCGAGCATGCCGAAGCCCATCATGGCGCGCTGCCACCGGTAGTGGGTCATCACGCTGGCCTTGGGCAGGCCGGTGGTGCCGGAGGTGAAGATGTAGAACGCCTTGTCCTTGGCCAGGATCGAGGCGGTGACGGCCGGTTCGGTGGCCGGCGCGTCGGCGGCCAGCCGGTCCAGGTCGTCGATGGACAGCAGATCGTCGACCTGCACCCCGCAGTCGACGATCGGTGCCACCAGATCGGCGCCGGCGACGACGACCTTGGCGCCGAGCAGGCCGACGCTGTGCGCGAGCACCGGGCCGTGCTGGTGGTAGTTCAGCATGCCGGCGATGGCGCCGAGTTTGACGGCGGCCAGCATGAGCAGCACGGTGCGCGGCTCGTTGCGCATCATGATGCCGACCACGTCGCCGTGTCCCACGCCGCGGGCGGCCAGCGCGGCCGCGTAGCGGTTGACGGTCTCGTTGGCCTGCCGGTAGGTCAGCCGCTCGTCGTCGAACTTCAGGAACACCCGGTTGCCGTGGCGCGCGGCGCGATCGGCGAAGACCTTGCCGATGGAGGACTTGGCGGTCGGGCTCAGGGTCAGGCCCTTCACCGCACCGATCACGATGCCGGGCAGGTCGGGAGCCATCGCGGGCAGCCGGGTGGCGAGGTCGAGCAGACCCACCCGGTGGCGAGCCTGAGAGCCCTGGCTACTCATCCGCTGTCCTCCTCCGATCTGTCGTTGCGCCACGGTGTCGGGGGATTCCCGGTGCCCCGCCCGCCCCAGCCATGGTCTCCCCAGCCATGGTCTCCCCGGTCATGTCCTGCCCGGCCATGCCCGCCGCGCAGGCCGTCAGCGCCGCGTCGACCTCGGTCACGACGGTCAGCCGGTCCATCGCCGCCTGCGCCACGTAGCCGGTGTCGATCAGCCCGCGCAGCCAGTCCAGCAAACCGTCGTAGTGGCCGAACGGGTCGAGCATGACCACCGGTTTGCGGTGCATGCCGAGGTATCCGGCGGTCCACGCCTCGAAGAACTCCTCGAGCGTGCCGATTCCCCCGGGCAGGGCGATGAAGGCGTCGGCCCGGTCCTCCATCACCTGCTTGCGTTCCCGCATGGTATCGGTGACGACGAGCTCGTCGGCGTCGACGTCGGCGAGTTCGCGGTGCACGAGCGCCTTGGGGATCACGCCGACGGTGTACCCGCCGCGGGAACGGGCGCCGTGCGCGACCGCCCCCATGGCCGAGACGTTGCCGCCGCCGGAGACCAGGGTCCAGCCCCGGTCGGCGATCGCCGCGCCGACCCGGCCGGCCAGCTCGAGCAACTCGGGATGGGTGGGGCCGGCGGCGCAGTACACGCACACGGCGAATTCGCGATACCGAGCGGTAACCACAGGCACAACTTAGACGAGTCGCGGTGGCCGGACCCGCCGGGCGCGCGGGACGCCGGCCGGCTCACATCCGGCGGGCGGCGTCGGCGGCGTCGGCGCCGGGCTCCCCGCGGGTGGGTGCGTCGGGCGCCCGGCCCGCGCGGTCCTCGGTCGCCGCCTGCGCGCCGTCGCGCCCGGTCACGTCCGGTCCCGGGCGGTCCTCGTCGCGCACCGCACCGGCCGGGGCGGCGGCGGGCTGCTCACCGGTGGTCGGCGGCCGGCCGCCGGCCTGCATGGCCTGCTGCATCAGCGAACCGAACTGCCCGAACGCCCCGCCGGCCGCCTGCGCCGGGGCGCTGGCCTGTTGACCGGCCTGCTGACCGACCTGGCCGATCACCTGCCCGAGCCGGCCGATGATCCCGCCGACCTGGCCGATCGACTCCTGCCCGGCCTCCTCGACCCTGCCGTAGGCGGCCTCGGCGCCGCCGAGCTTGCCGGCGAAGGCCTGCTCCCTGGCCGCCAGCGCGGTGACGTCGGCGACCAGCGGGGCGGCCAGCGTGGGCAGCACCGCGGCGATCGTCGCGCTCATCGCGTCCGGCCCGGGTGGCACCGCCGGCATCTCCGGCAGCTGCACCGCAGCCGGTGTCCAGTGCAGGGCCCCGTCCTTGCGCAGCGGGCTGCTCATCGTCGTGCTCCTCCCCCGGGCCCGGCCGGCCCACCGGTCACCGGTTCACCAGTCATCGTCGGCGTCCTCGCCGAGGTCGTGTTCCAGCAGCTCCGGCACCGGCAGCCCGGGCCGGGTGCCGGCGCCGGCGGGCGGGCCGCCCATCATGCCCAGCGGACCCATCGCCCCCATCCCGGCCCCGACCGGCACCGGCGCGGGCCCGGCGACCGCACCGCCCGGTCCCGCCCCGGGGGCCACCGCGGCGGCGGCCGGTTGCCCGCCGAGCAGGTTCGCCAGCAGCGGGCTCTGCGGCGCCGAGCCACCGGCGCCGGGCACCGACGCGGCGCGCACCATGCCGGCGCCGGCACCGGCACCCGAGCCGCCGGCCAGCGGGTGCTTGGAGAATGCCGAGAACGGCGCCGGGGCGGCGGTGCCGCCGGACCGCCCCAGCCCGCCCAGCAGCGAGGTGAGCTGCTGCACCGGCTGGCTCAGCTGCTGCGGCAGCTGCCCGACCACCTGGCCGAACTGCTGCGGCAGCTGGGCCGCCAGCCCGCCGAGCTGCCCGGCGAGTTGGGCGGCCATCGCGGCGGCCTGGGCCGCCTGAGCCGGATCGGGCGGCGCGGTGGCCGCCGACGGGATGGTCGGCGCGGTGCCCAGCGCGGCGGCGATCTCGCCGGCGGCCGCGGTCACCTGGGCGGTGTTCTGCGACAGCCCCAGGGCGATCCGGCTCTGCACGAGTTCGGCGACGTTGGGCAGCGGGACCGCGGCCAGCGCCTCGCACTCGCGCTGGGTCTCCACGGCGACGGCGTTGGCGGCGGTCTTGGCGCGCACCACGGCGGCCTCCATCCGGCGCAGGGCGGCGGCGATGGCCGTGGCCCGGGCGGCGTTGGCCTCGTGCCCGCCGACGATGGTGCCGGCCTCGCCGACCGCGGCGGTCGCGCCGGCCCCCTCCCAGGTGTCCGACAGCAGCATCAGCTGCCCCTGCTGCGCCGGGACCACACCGCCGGCCAGCCGGGCGGCCAGCGCCTCGTACGACGCCGCCGCGGCGGCCAGCACGTCCTCGTCGACGTTCGGCCACCCCGGACCGGTCACCGTCTGTCCCCCGAACGGGCTGGTATCCGGCATGATCCCCATGCCCACCCCCCTGTCGCCCTGGTGCGCAGTCTTCGCGGCCAAACCTACCGCGTGCCCGGGTGGGGTCGGTGCGCCTCTTTCGCCCGCAGTTCGCCGTCGCGCAGCCGGCCCTCGGCGAGCACCAGCCGGCGGTCGATCCGCAGCGCGTCGAGGAACCGCGTGTCGTGGCTGACCACCACGAACGCACCGCGGTATCCGGTCAGCGCCGACTCCAGCACCGCCACGCTGTCGAGGTCGAGGTTGTTCGTCGGCTCGTCGAGCAGCAGCAGCTGCGGTGCCGGTTCGGCGAACAGCACGCACACCAGGGTGGCCCGCAGCCGCTCCCCACCGGACAGCGCGGACACCGGGAGCCCGCTGCGCCGGTCGTCGAATCCGAAGTGCGCCAACAGGTGCCGACGACGGGTCGGGCTCATGGCCGGGGCGGCCGCGGCGAGTTGTTCGGCGACACCGGCCCGTTCGTCGAGCAGGTCGAGCCGCTGCGACAGGTAGGCGATACGGCCGTCGACGCGGCGGATCTCGCCCGCGTGCGGGGTGAGCACCCCGGCCAGCAGCCGCAGCAGGGTGGACTTGCCGGCACCGTTGCCGCCGGTCAGCGCGATGCGCTCGGGGCCACCGATGTCGAGGTCGAATCCGTTGCCGGCGAACAGTTCCCGATCACCGATGCGGTACCGCACGGCGCGGGCCCGGACCAGCAAGCGACCGGCGGGCACCGCGGTGTCCGGCAGGTCGACGACGATGGCGTCGTCGTCACGCAGCCGGGCCTCGGCCTGCCGCAGTCGCTGCCGGGCCGCCGCGATCCGCTCCTCGTGCACGTCGTCGATACGGCCGGCCGACTCCTGTGCCCGGCGTTTCATCGCGCCCGCAACGATTTTCGGCAGACCGGCAGCCGGCAGCCGGCGGGCCGCTGCGCCGGCGCGGCGGGCCGCCCGTTCCCGGGCCTGCTGACGCTGCCGCCGGTGCAGGTCGAGTTCCCGCCGCCCCGCGCGCACCTGCGCCTCGGCCGCCGCCCGGGCGGCCCGGACCGCCTCCCGGTAGGCCGTGAAATTGCCGCCGTACCAGGTGATCCGGCCCCGGTGCAGTTCGGCGATGCGGTCCATGCGGTCCAGCAGGTCACGGTCGTGGGAGGCCACCAGCAGGGTGCCGCGGTACTCCTCGACGGCGCGGTACAGCCGCCGCCGGGCGGCCGCGTCGAGGTTGTTGCTGGGCTCGTCGAGCAGCAGCACGTCGGGCCGGGCCAGCAGCCGGCCGGCCAGCCCGAGCAGCACCACCTCCCCGCCGGACAGCCCGGCCAGCGGCCGGTCCGGGGCCAGCCCGCCCAGGCCCAGCCGGTCCAGCTCGGCGGCGGTGTGCTCGGCGATGTCCCAGTCCTCGCCGATGGCGGCGAACACCTCGTCGCGGACGTCCCCGGCGGCCAGCGCGTCGAGGGCCGCGAGCTTCTCGGTGACGCCGAGCACGTCGCAGACCCGCGACCGGCCGTCGAACGGCAGCGTCTGCGGCAGGTAGCCGAGGGCGCCGGCGACGGTGACGGTGCCGCCGGTGGGCGTCAGCAGGCCGGCGACCAGCCGCAGCAGGGTGGTCTTGCCGGCGCCGTTCGGGGCGACCAGGCCGGTGCGGCCGGGGCCGATCGAGGCGGTCAGCTCGTCGAGGACGACGGTGCCGTCGGGCCAGCAGAAGGACAGGCGGGAACAGGTGATGGGCATGAGCACTCGCCAACGGTCGAAACGGAACGGACCCGGGGAAGTGCTCAGCGCCGCATGGACCCGAGGCTACCGGCGCCGCCCCGGGTCCGTCGACCGAATTACGCGCCGCCGGGCTGCAGATAGGCCCGCAGCGTCTCGGTGACCTCGGTGATGGCGGCGACGTCGACGTGTTCGTCGACCTTGTGCGCCAGGTTCGGGTCGCCCGGGCCGTAGTTCACCGCGGGGATGCCCAGCGCGGCGAACCGGGCCACGTCGGTCCAGCCGTACTTGGCGCGCACCCGCCCGCCGGCGGCCCGCACCAGCCCCGCCGCGGCCGGGGCCGACAGCCCCGGCAGCGCGCCGGCGGCCGCGTCGGTGCGCTCGATGTGCACGTCGAGCCCGTCGAACACCTCGTGGACGTGGGCGGTGGCCTGTTCGACGGTGCGGTCCGGGGCGAACCGGAAGTTCACCGTCACCGAGGCGGCGTCGGGGATGACGTTGCCGGCCGCCCCGCCGTCGATGCGCACCGCCGACAGCCCCTCGCGGTAGGTGCAGCCGTCGATCTCCACGCTGCGGGGCCGGTACTCGGCCAGCCGCTGCAGCACCGGGGCGAGTTTGTGGATGGCGTTGTCGCCCAGCCAGGACCGCGCCGAGTGGGCGCGGGTGCCGGTGGCCGAGACCACCACCCGCAGGGTGCCCTGGCAGCCGGCCTCGATCCAGCCGCCGGACGGCTCGCCCAGGATCGCCACGTCGGCGCGCAGCCAGTCCGGCAGCTCCCGTTCGATGCGGCCCAGCCCGTTGGCGGCGGCCTCGATCTCCTCGCAGTCGTAGAACACCAGGGTCAGGTCGTAGGCCGGGTCGGCGACGGTGGCGGCCAGGTGCAGGAACACCGCGTCGCCGGACTTCATGTCGGAGCTGCCGCAGCCGTACAGGTCGGCGCCCTCGCGCCGGGAGGGCACGTTGCCGGCGGCGGGCACGGTGTCGATGTGGCCGGCCAGCAGCACCCGGGCCGGGCGGCCGTGGTGGGTGCGGGCCAGCACCGTGTTGCCGTTGCGGACCACCTCGAAGCCGGTGGTCTGGGCGCGCAGGGCGGCCTCGATCTCGTCGGCGATGCGCTGTTCGTGCCGCGACTCGCTGGGGATGTCCACCAGGGCCGCGGTCAGTTCGATCGGGTCGCCGTGCAGGTCAAGCGCCATAGACCCGACAGTAGTGGGTGGGCGGGGGCGCTTTGCGCCGGCTCGCGCGCAAACCGTAGCCTTTGGCCCGTGACTTCCGCTGCTGGTGTCGGCCTGGCCACCATCGCCGCCGACGGAACGATTCTGGACACCTGGTTTCCCGCGCCGGAGCTGAACGCCGAGGGGACCCCGGGCACGGTCCGGCTGTCGGCCGACGAGGCGCCCGCCGAGCTGGCCGCGCTGGCCGGCCGCGACGACGACCGCGGGGTCGAGACGGTGGTGGTGCGCACCGTGATCGGTTCGCTGGACGACAAGCCCGCCGACGCGCACGACGCCTATCTGCGGCTGCACCTGCTCTCGCACCGGCTGATCCGCCCGCACGGGGCCAACCTGGACGGCGTGTTCGGGCTGCTGGCCAACGTGGTGTGGACGAACTTCGGGCCGTGCCCGGTGGAGGGCTTCGAGGCGGTGCGGGCGCGGCTGCGCCGGCGCGGCCCGGTGACGGTGTACGGCATCGACAAGTTCCCGCGGATGGTCGACTACGTGACCCCGTCCGGGGTGCGCATCGCCGACGCCGACCGGGTGCGGCTGGGGGCCCACCTGGCCGCGGGCACCACGGTGATGCACGAGGGCTTCGTGAATTTCAACGCCGGCACGCTGGGCGCGTCGATGGTCGAGGGCCGGATCTCGGCCGGGGTGGTCGTCGACGACGGCTCCGACATCGGCGGCGGGGCGTCGATCATGGGCACGCTCTCCGGTGGCGGCAAGGAGGTGATCCGGATCGGCAAGCGCTGCCTGCTGGGCGCCAACGCCGGGATCGGCATCTCGCTGGGTGACGACTGCGTCGTCGAGGCCGGGCTGTACGTCACCGCGGGCACCAAGGTGACCACCGCCGACGGCAGGACCGTCAAGGCCCGGGAGCTCTCCGGCGCGAACAACCTGCTGTTCCGCCGCAACTCGGTGTCCGGCGCGGTCGAGGTGGTCAAGCGCGACGGCACCGGCATCACGCTCAACGAGGCGCTGCACCAGAACTGACCGGGCCCCGCGCCCCTCCTCTCCCCGCGAGCGACCGTGTCTGTACCGCGACACGCCGGCGCGGTGCGTGCCGGTGCGGTCGCTCGCCGGGCACCGAGCGACCGCAGCGGGTACCGGGGATCTGCGGCCGGCCGGCGGGTCAGGCCGGCTTCACCAGCTCCTTCTTGAGCACCTTGCCCATCGCGTTGCGCGGCAGGGCATCCACCACATGCACCTCGCGCGGCCGCTTGTGGTGCGAGAGCTGTTGCGACACAAGCTCGATCAGCTCCTCGGGGCGCACGTCGCCGACGACGAAGGCGACGATCCGCTGGCCCAGGTCGTCGTCGGGCACCCCGACCACCGCGGCCTCGGCCACCCCGGGATGGCCCAGCAGCACGGTCTCGATCTCCCCGGCCCCGACCCGGTAGCCGCCGGTTTTGATCAGGTCCACCGACTCCCGCCCGACGATGCGGTGCATGCCGTCGGCGTCGATCGCCGCGACGTCGCCGGTGCGGAACCAGCCGTCGGCGGTGAACGCCTCGGCGGTGGCGTCCGGCCGGTTCAGGTAACCGGTGAACAGCGTCGGCCCGCGCAGCTGCAGCCGGCCGATGGTCTCGCCGTCGTGCGGCACCGGGGCGTCGTCCTCGTCGACCAGCCGGGTCTGCACCCCGTCCAGCGGCAGGCCCACCCAGCCGGGGCGGCGCTCGCCGTCGGCGCGGGTGCTGATCACGATGAGCGCCTCGGTGCTGCCGTAGCGTTCCACCGGCCGGTGCCCGGTGAGCTCGGCGATCCGCTCGAACACCGGCACCGGCAGCGGCGCGGAACCCGACACCAGCAACCGGGCCGACGAGAGTGCCCGTGCCGCATCGGGATCCGCGGCGACGCGGGACCACACCGTGGGCACCCCGAAGTACAGGGTGCCGCCGGCTGCGGCGTAGGCCTGCGGGGTGGGCCGGCCGGTGTGGACGAACCGGTTGCCAACCCGAAGCGAGCCGAGCAGGCCGAGCACCAGCCCGTGCACGTGGAACAGCGGCAGCCCGTGCACCAGGGTGTCCTCGGCGGTCCACTGCCAGGCCGCGGCGAGCGCGTCGATGTCGGCGGCGATCGCGGCCCGCCGGACCGGCACCCCCTTGGGCAGCCCGGTGGTGCCGGAGGTGTACATGATCAGCGCGGTGGACTGCGGCGACGGCTCCGGGTAGCGGTGCCAGGACCGGGCGTACCGGCGCACCGGGATGTGCGGCAGGCCCTCGGTCTCCGCCGGCAGCGGCCCGAGCCAGGCCACGGCACCGGAGTCGGTGAGCATGTGCCGGCGTTCGGTGGCGCCGACGTCGGCCGGCACCGGCACCACCGGCACCCCGGCGATCAGGGCGCCGACGACGGCCAGCACGGTCTCCACGGTCGGGGTGGCGTGCACGGCGACCACGCTCGCGCCGGCGGCGCGCTCGGCCACCGACGTCGCCGCGCCGACCAGGTCGCTGCGGGACAGGGTCACCCCGTCGATCGTCACCGCGTCCGCCAGGTCGGCGCCCCCGGCGACCGCGGCGGGGTTCAGCGAAGCCAACAACACGTCCGAGAGGCTACTCCCCCGCCGCCGCGGGGATACTGGCCCAATGACGGCGATTCAGCGGATCTCCTCCCGGCTGGTCTACCGCAACAACTGGATGGTGCTGCGGGAGGACGACATTCGCCGCCCGGACGGCAGCACCGGGATCTACGCGGTCGTCGACAAGCCGAACTACGCGCTGGTCATCGCCCGCGACGGCGACCGCTACCACCTCGTCGAGCAGTACCGCTACCCGCTTGGCATGCGGCGCTGGGAGTTCCCCCAGGGCACCGCGCCGGAGCTAGCCGATCCGGAGCCGGAGGAGCTGGCCGCCCGCGAGCTGCGCGAGGAGACCGGGCTGCGGGCGGGCCGGCTGGAGCGGTTGGGGATGCTCGACGTCGCGGCGGGGATGAGCAGCCAGCGCGGCTGGGTGTTCCTGGCCACCGAGCTGTCGGCCGGGGCGCACGAGCGCGAGCCCGAGGAGCAGGACATGCACAGCGCCTGGTTCACCGCTGCCGAGGTGGAGCGGATGATCCGCGACGGCGAGATCACCGACGCGCAGTCCGTCGCGGCCTGGACCCTGCTGCGCCTCCACCACTCCTCGCGAGCAGACGTGTAACCCAGTACGCGTCTGCTCACGGGGGGTATGGTGCCCCCGTGGCCCGTGCGCGCGACTACGACATCGTCATCGGCTCCCTGCCCACCGGTCCGCACAACGCGATCACCGACGTCCCCGGCGTCCGGGTGGGGCACACCACGCTCGTCTCCGGGTCCGGCCCGCGCCGGCCGGGCCACGGCCCGGTCCGCACCGGGGTCACCGTGGTGATCCCGCGCGACGAGCCGTGGAACCGGCCGCTGTTCGCCGCGGTGCACCGGCTCAACGGCAACGGCGAACTCACCGGCACCCACTGGATCGCCGAGTCCGGCCAGCTCACCAGCTACATCGGGCTGACCAACACGCACAGCGTCGGCGTGGTGCACGACGCGCTGATCGCCTACGAGCACCGGGTGCGCGGGGGTGGCGAGTTCTTCTTCGCGCTGCCCGTGGTCGGCGAGACCTACGACGGAATCCTCAACGACGTCAACGGGTTCCACGTCAAACCCGAACACGTCGAGGCGGCCATCGCGGCCGCGGCGGCCGGCCCGGTGCCCGAGGGCGTGGTGGGCAGCGGCACCGGCATGATCTGCCACGGCTACAAGGGCGGCATCGGCACCGCCTCCCGGGTGGTCGGCGACTACACCGTTGGGGTGCTGGTGCAGGCCAACCACGGTGTCCGCGAACGGTTGACGATCGACGGGGTGCCGGTGGGCCGGCTGCTGCCGGCGCCGCCCACCCCGGTGCTGCTGCCCGGCCGGCCGCCGGAGGGCACCGGGTCGATCATCGTGCTGGTGGCCACCGACGCCCCGCTGCTGCCCACCCAGTGCGCCCGGCTCGCGCAGCGCACCGCGCTGGGCATCGCCCGCACCGGCGGCGCCGGCGAGAACGGCAGCGGCGACATCGCGCTGTGCTTCTCCACCGGCAACGACTTCGCCGGCGACTTCGCCGCCGAGCCGGGCCCGGACGTCGCCACCGTGCGGATGCTGTCCAACCGGCTCATCGACGGGCTGTTCCACGCCACCATCGAGGCCACCGAGGAGGCGATCGTCAACACGCTGTTCGCCGCCGAGACCACCGAGGGTGCCGACGGTGTCGTGGTGCCGGCGCTGCCCCGCGAGCAGACCGCGGAGCTGGTGCACCGCTACCGGTCGGCGCCGCCGTCCTCCACCGACCGCAGCGACGGCCGCAGCACGTAGCGGGCCTGGTTGCCGCCGGCCAGCCGGGCCTCGTACATCGCCAGGCCGGCGATGGAGTTGACCTCCTCGATCACCTCGTGCGGCGGGTGTTCGGCCAGCGGCGGCAACGGCGTGGTGACCACCCCGATGCTGGCCGTCAGGCCGGCCGGGGCGGCGGCGATCGCGCTGAGCAGGCGCCGCACCAGCGGGGACGGGTCGGTGTCGGTGAACGTGTCGACGACCAGGAACTCCGCGTCGGCGACGTGGGCCAGGATGGCGTCGCGGCGCACGTTCTCCCGCAGCGTCTGGGCGATGGCCACCCGGGCCGCGTCGCCGCGCGCGCTGCCGGCCAGGTCCACCAGCGCGGCGAAGTTGTCGATGGACACCGCCGCGAACACCAGGTAGCGGTCGTCGCCGCGGCTGCGGGCGGCCAGCATGGTGGCCACCTGCTCGTAGGCGGCGTCCCGGTTGAGCAGGCCGGTCAGCGGCTCGATGCGCTCGTGGTCGACGTCGGCGGCGGTGAGCCGCACCATGGTCAGCACCAGAAACACCATCAAGGCGTTGACGGCCACCAGCAGCACCACCACGCAGATCGCCAGTGCGACGTCGGCCCCGCTGACCCGGCCGACCAGCACCCCGACGGTGGCCGCGGCGACCAGCCACGGCAGCACCGCGTAGCGCAGGCTGTGGAACAGCACCAGGTAGGTCGCCACCGGGGCGAACGCGGTCGCCCCGAGCAGCCCGGCCAGCGGGTTGCCGGTCGTCAGGCAGCCCACCGCGATGTTGCCGGTGGCCACCAGCACGGTGAGGATGGACTGGGCCCGGGTGGGCCAGCGGCCGCGCAGCCACAACGCCGGGACCGCCAGGGTCACGGCGGTGGTCGCCAGAACGAGCAGCCGCGCCTCGCCGCGGGCCCCGACGGAGCTGAACATCATCGCCGGCGGCAGCAGGGCGCACACGACCAGGCTCACCGCCACCACGCGGCGGGTGACCGACTGCAGGCCGCGGGCAGCCAACATCGCGGTCAACCAGTAGTACTGATCCACGCCGCCGGATCTCGCCAAACCCAACATCACGCAGGACTTTCCGCTCGGCCCGGCGAGGTGTCCGAGGGTGTCCGGCTCCCGCTGCCGCTACTCACGTGTGCAGGCTAGCGGAGTCCGCGGCCGGCTCCGTGCCCGGTGCGCCGACGGCGAACACCATCTCGACGGTGGTGCCGTCCGCCGTGGACCGCACGGTGACGCCGGCGCTCACTGCGCGCATCATGGGCAGCCCGCGGCCGCGGGCACGCGGCGCGGGGTCCGGGGGCTGCCAGGCGCCGGTGTCGGCCACCCGCAGGCACAGCCGGGTGCCGTCGAACTCGGCGTCGACCCGGACCCGCCCGGGCGGCCGCCCGCGGTAGGCGTGCTCGATGCTGTTGGTGGCCGCCTCGTTGACGGCCAGCACGACGTCGCCGTGCAGCGGCTGGTCCACCCCGGCCGCGCACAGCCAGTCGGCCAGCCGGGCCCGGATGTCGGCCAGCCGCTCCGGCACCGCGGGCACGTCGAGGTGCAGTGGTGCCGGGCCGTGCCGGTACACCACGATCGCGACGTCGTCGTCGTAGCCGCCGGGCGGGGCGAGCTCGGCCAGCACCCGCTCGGCGACGGTCTCGGCGGCAGCGCCCGGCAGGGCGGCGAGCACCCGGCCGGCATGGGCGATGCCGTCGTCGATCGCCGACCCGCGCCGCTCCACCAGGCCGTCGGTGTAGGCCAGCAGGGCGGCCCCGGCCGGGAGGGTGACATCGCTCTGCGGCCGGCCGCGGCGCCGCCGGATGCCCAGCGGCACCGAACCGCTGGCGTCGAGCAGCACCGGCGGTGCGCCCGGTGCGGCCAGCACCGCCGGGACGTGCCCGGCGTTGCTGTAGCGCAGCCGGCCGGTGCGGCAGTCCAGCACGGCCAGGAACACCGTGGCGCAGTAGGCGCCGGGGATGTGTTCGGCGACCGTGTCGAGGTGCTCGAGCAGCCTGGCCGGTTCCTCCCCGGTCAGCAGCAGGGCCCGGGCGGAGCTGCGCAGCTGGCCCATCACCGCGGCGGCGGGCAGGCCGCGGCCGACGCAGTCGCCGACGATGATGCCGATGCGGTGGTCGTCCAGCGGCAGCACGTCGTACCAGTCGCCGCCGACCTCCAGCGGCGGCACCGCCGGCTCGTAGCGCACCGCGAACCCGGGCGGTGGCCGGTCGCCGGGCAGCATGGCGCGCTGCAGCGTCAGCGAGGCCTCGCGGGCGGTCTCGAAGTGCCGGACGTGCTGCACGGCCAGGCTCAGGTGCCCCACCAGGGCGGCCAGCAGCCGGCGGCCGTCGGTGCTCACCGGCCGGGGCACCCGGTGCTCCAGCCACAGCACCGTCACCGGGGTGCCGGACAGCACCGCGACGACGCCGCGGGAGGCGCCCGGGTCGTCCGCGGCGGGCACCGGCGCGACCGTCAGCGGCGGCCAGTCCCGGGCCCGGCGCAGCACCGCGCGCAGCGGTTCGTCGAAGTCCGGCCGGTCGGCGGGTTCGCCGACGACCTGCAGCACCGGCTCGGCGTCGCCGTCGGGCCAGCTGACCGCCACCAGGCGGCGCGCGTCGATGGCGGTGCGGCACTCCTCCAGCGCGATCGCCAGCACCTCGCCGACGCTGGTGGCCACCCCGGCGGCGGTGGCCAGCCGCATCAGCGCGCTGTCGCGGGCGGCGGCCTTGCGGGCGGCGGTGATGTCGCGCAGCGTGCCGACGAAGGTGCGGCCGTCGCCGGCCACCGCGCTCATGCTGACCGCCACCCAGGCCAGATGTCCGTTGCGGTGCCGGATCTGCAGTTCGGCCTGTGCCCGGCCGGCCTCCGCCCCGGCGCCGAGCCGGTCGCGCAGCCGGTCGGGGTCGGGCAGCCAGGGGTGCGGCCAGCGGTACGGCAGTCCGTCCGGGCCGTAGCCGGTGATCTCGGCGAAGGCGTCGTTGATCTCGACGACGGTGCCGTCGGCCCCGGCCACGAAGAACCCCTCCTGCAGGGCGTTGACCAGCGCGGTGCGGAAGGTGTCGCGGTCCTGCAGGCTCTCGGCGCGGGCGCGCTGCTGCTCGTAGCGGCGGGCGCCCTCGGCGTAGCCGCGCACCGCGACGTCCAGGGCGGCCAGCGTCTGCAGCAGGAACGGCAGCGCGGCGCGTGCGTCGGCGCCCTGCTGCTCGAGCACCCGGGTGTGCTGCTCGACCACCTCGAGGATGCTGACCTGCCGCTGCAGCGCCCGTCGGCCCAGGTCGTGGGCGGCCTGCAGTTCGGCCTCCGCCCCGGTGCGCAGGTAGCGGCGCAGCGCCGCGGTGTAGTCGGTGCTGAATTCGCCGGTCAGCCCGCCTTGTTCAGCCGCCACCGGACACCCACTTCCACATTTGCACCACCGTGCCCCGTCCCGGCCGGGTTTCGATGTCCAGCCGATCCATCAAGCGGCGGGCGCCGGGAAGTCCCAGCCCGAGCCCACCGGTGGTGGTGTACCCATCTTCGAGCGCCCGGGCCACATCGGAGATCCCCGGACCCTCGTCGACGGCGCGGACCACCAGTGCGGTGCGGCCGTCCCGCGGTTCGGCGGCCAGGGATACGACGCCGCGGCCGGCGTGGGCGGTGATGTTGCGGGCGATCTCGGTGACCGCGGTGACGATCTCGGTGGTGTCGGTGACCGGGAAGCCCAGCGCCTCGGCCAGCCGGCGCGCGGCCCGGCGCACCGCGATCAGGTCCGCTTCGGTGTGCAGGTGCAGTTCGGCCGCCGCTGCGCCTGCGGTGCGCTCCGGCATCGTGCATCCACCCCCGGGAGGTCGGCCCGCGGCGGGCGCGGGACGCTGCGCAGTGAGACTAGCGCGGCACCGGCGGATGCGGATGCCGCAGCAAATCGGCTGCCGACCGGCTGCCCGCCGACTAGGCTCGCCTGTGACCGCCACGCGGAGACAGTGAGGACTTCCTTGTCTGCTACCGAATCGATCACCACCGCGGTGGATCACCGCGGCGATACGACGGTCCTGCGGGTGGGCGGCGTGGTGGATCTGGCCACCGGCCCGGTGCTGCAGGAGGCGATCGACGACCTGCTCGACACCCGGCCGGCGGCGTTGATCATCGATCTGTCCGGGGTGGACTTCCTGGCCTCGATCGGGTTGCAGATCCTGGTGGCCACGCACGATCGCCTCGGCGCGGCGGGCCGTTTCGCCGTGGTCGCCGACGGCCCGGCCACCAGCCGGCCGATCCAGCTGACCCGGCTCGACGAGGTCATCGCGCTCTACCCCACCCTCGACGAGGCACTGCGCGCGCACACCGGGCCGAACTGAGCCGCACCGGCATTGCGGCCGCCCCGCCGGACCGCCGGCCGGGCCGGCGCCGTCGGGGCTGTTGACGTGCGGTGTCGCCGGCGTTACCGGACTGATACGCGTCGCTGCCCCGGTTTGCCACCCGGGGGCCGATACCCTGTGCTGGCCAACCGGAGAGTCGACACGAACGCAGACGAGGGAGCCAGATGTCTTCCGCCCGACGGTATGCCGCCGCGCTGGCCGTGGCATCCGTTGCTGCCGTTGGTGTTTGGTCGACGCCGTCGGCGCAGGCGGTGAACCAGAACTGGAGCGGCCGCTATCTGATGGTGACCTACGCCAGCCAGAAGGGCGGCACCAGCGTGGCCGCACGCCAGCCGGAGGCCGATTTCAGCGCGGTGTACACGTTCGTCACGAGTTGCCCGGGTGGCCGGTGCGTGGCCACCGCGGTCCAGGGCCCCGCGCCCACCAATCCGACCGTGCCGCACCCCCAGCGTTACACCTGGGACGGCACCCAGTGGACGTTCGTCTACGACTGGAAGTGGGACTGCCACCGCGGTGACGGGCTGCCCAAGGAGTGGGCGCCGGCCCGGTCGTGGGCGTTCTACGCGCCGCAGCCCGACGGCTCGCTGCGCGGGATGTGGCACACCGACATCGAGGGCGGGGTGTGCCGGGGCAGCGTGATCATGCCGGTGGCGGCGTTCCCGGCCTGACCGCGACCACTCGGGATCGCCTGCCGCACAGGCGGTTTCACACCCCGAGCGGTGTTCAGGCGCGCAGCCGGGCGACGGCGGCGTCGATGCGCTCGTCGGTGGCGGTCAGCGCGATGCGCACGTGCTGCGCGCCGGCCGGGCCGTAGAACTCCCCGGGCGCGACCAGGATGCCGCGCTCGGCCAGCCAGGCCACGGTGTCGCGGCAGGGCTCACCGCGGGTGGCCCACAGGTACAGCCCCGCCTCGGAGTGGTCGATGCCGAATCCGGCGTCGCGCAGCGCCGGCAGCAGCCGGGCCCGACGGGCGGCGTAGCGTTCGCGCTGCTGCCGTTCGTGCTCGTCGTCGCCGAGTGCGGCGACCATGGCGGCCTGCACCGGGGTGGGCATCATCATCCCGGCGTGCTTGCGCACCGCGAGCAGCTCGGCGATCAGCGCACCGTCGCCGACGACGAAGCCGGCCCGGTACCCGGCCAGCGACGACGTCTTCGACAGCGAGTGGATCGACAGCAGCCCGGTGTGGTCGCCGTCGCACACCGACGGGTGCAGCAGCGAGACCGGCGGCTCGTGCTCCCAGCCCAGCCCCAGGTAGCACTCGTCGGAGGCGACCAGCACGCCGCGCTCGCGCGCCCAGCCGACCACCTTGCGCAGGTGGTCGACGCCGAGCACCCGACCGGTCGGGTTGCTCGGCGAGTTCAGGTAGATCAGCGCCGGGGTGCGCGGGCCGAGCTGGGTCAGCGAGTCGGCCCGCACCACCTGTGCACCGGCCAGCCGCGCGCCCACCTCGTAGGTGGGATAGGCCAGCTCCGGCACCACGACGACGTCGTCCGGGCCGAGCCCGAGCAGGGTGGGCAGCCAGGCGATCAGCTCCTTGGTGCCGATCGCCGGCAGCACCGCGGCCGGGGCCAGGCCGGTGACCCCGTAGCGGCGCTGCAGGGCGGCGCAGGCCGCCTCACGCAGCGCCGGGGTGCCGTGCGTGGTCGGGTAGCCGGGCGCCGCACTCGCCTCGGCGAGCGCGGCACGGATCACCGGCGCCACCGGGTCGACCGGGGTGCCCACCGACAGATCGACGATCCCGTCGGGATGGGCCCGGGCCACCGCGGTGACGTCGGCGAGGGTGTCCCAGGGGAATTCCGGCAGTGACGCCGAGACGCGCCGCCTCAGGTCAGTGCTCTCCCTGCGGCGGCAGGTCCTTGATGGCCTGCGGGTCGTTGTCGGTCTTGCCGACCTTCGAGGCACCGCCGGGCGAGCCCAGATCATTGAAGAAGTCGGCGTTGGCCTGCTGGTACATGCTCCACTGGTCCGGCAGGTCGTCCTCGTAGAAGATCGCCTCCACCGGGCAGACGGGCTCACAGGCACCGCAGTCGACGCACTCGTCCGGGTGGATGTACAGCATGCGCTCGCCCTCGTAGATGCAGTCGACGGGGCACTCCTCGATGCATGCCTTGTCCTTGACGTCGACACACGGTTCGGCAATGACGTACGCCACGAAGGTCTCCTCGATCTCCTGTCCAGGTGCTGCTGCCTGTCCGGGGTGGGCACCACAAAATCCGCCCGTCAGTATGCGATGCCACAAACCACGCGCCCAGCTAAGTCTGCCCTAACTTCGCCTGTCCGCAGTTCGCCGGGAGCGCCGTCGGCAACGCGGTTCCTGATACTAGACGTTGCGTCTAAAAACCAACAGCGAGCGGTGCACGGGTGCTCACGCCGCCAGCGGCGTGTAGGTGGTCGTGCGCTGCCGCGCCGGCCGGCCGATGCCCGCGGCGATCGCCACCAGCTCCTCCACGGTCTTGGCCGAGCCGTTCTCCGAGCCGGCCATCCGGGAGATGGTCTCCTCCATCAGCGTGCCGCCGAGGTCGTTGGCACCGCCCTGCAGCATCACCTGGGTGCGCTCCACGCCGAGCTTGACCCAGCTGGTCTGGATGTTGCGGATGCGGCCGTGCAGCATGATGCGGGCCAGCGCGTGCACCGCCCGGTTGTCCCGGTGGGTGGGGCCGGGCCGGGCCCCGCCGGCCAGATACAGCGGCGCGTTGTGGTGCACGAACGGCAGCGGCACGAACTCGGTGAACCCGCCGGTGCGGTCCTGGATGTCGCGCAGGATGCGCAGGTGGCCCACCCAGTGCCGCGGGGTGTCGACGTGGCCGTACATCATCGTCGAGCTCGACGGCAGCCCCACCTCGTGGGCGGTGGTGATGACCTCGATCCACATCGCGGTGGGCAGCTTGCCCTTGGTGAGTACCCAGCGCACCTCGTCGTCGAGGATCTCGGCGGCGGTGCCCGGGATGGTGTCCAGGCCCGCCTCCTTCAGCGCGGTGAGCCACTCTCGGATGGACAGACCGCTCTTGGCGGCGCCGTTGACGATCTCCATCGGCGAGAAGGCGTGCACGTGCATGCTCGGCACCCGGTTCTTGACCGCGCGCACCAGGTCGGCGTAGCCGGTGACCGGCAGCTGCGGGTCGATGCCGCCCTGCATGCAGACCTCGGTGGCGCCGGCGACGTGGGCCTCCCAGGCTCGGTCGGCGACCTCCTCCACCGACAGCGAGTACGCGTCGGCGTCGCCTTTGCGCTGCGCGAACGCGCAGAACCGGCAGCCGGTGTAGCAGATGTTGGTGAAGTTGATGTTGCGGTTGACGACGTAGGTGACCTCGTCGCCGACCGCGTCGCGGCGCAGCTCGTCGGCGAACGCGGCCACCGCGTCCAGGGCCGGCCCGTCGGCGGTGGCCATGGCCAGGTACTCGGCGTCGGTGCAGCCGGCCGGGTCACGTTCGGCCGAGCGCAGCGCGGCCAGCACATCGGTGTCGATGCGCTCGGGCGCGCGGGCGGCCAGTTCGGCCACCTTGGCCCGCACCGACTCCCAGTCGCCGAACGCCTCGCCGAGGTCGCTGCGGGTCTCGGTGCGCCGGCCCTCGGTGTCGATGGCGGTGTGCAGGTCGGTGCGGCCCAGCGACTCGGCGGCCTCGTCGGGTTCCTGCCAGGGCAGCCCGACCGGGTTGACGTCGCGGGCCAGCCCGGTCTCCGGGTCGGCCAGCGCGTCGACGTGGGCACGCACCCGCGGGTCGATCCAGGCCGCGCCGCCCAGCACGTAGGGCGGGTGCACGGTCAGCCGCTGCACCAGCTCGTAGCCGGCCTCGGCGGTGACGGCGGCGAGTTCGTCCAGCGCCGGCCAGGGCCGTTCCGGGTTGACGTGGTCGGGGGTCAGCGGCGAGACCCCGCCCCAGTCGTCGATGCCGGCGCCGATGAGCGCCAGGCACTCGTCGCGGGAGACCAGGTTGGGCGGGGCCTGGATGCGCATCTTCGGGCCGAGCACCAGCCGGGCCACCGCGACGGTGGCCAGGAACTCCTCCAGGTCGGCGTCCGGGGCCGAGGCCATCGCGGTGTGCTCCTTGGCCCGGAAGTTCTGCACGATGACTTCCTGGATGTGCCCGAACTCCTTGTGCGAGCGCCGAATCGCGTGCAGCGTCTCGGCCCGCTCGGTGGGCGTCTCACCGATGCCGACCAGCACCCCGGTGGTGAACGGGATGGACAGTCGGCCGGCGTCGTCGAGGGTGCGCAGCCGCACCGCGGGATCCTTGTCCGGGCTGCCGTAGTGGGCCATGCCCCTGGTCTCGAACAGCCGCCGGCTGGTGGTCTCGAGCATCATGCCCATCGACGGCGCCACCGGTTTGAGCCGGGACAGCTCGGCCCAGCTCATCACGCCGGGGTTGAGGTGCGGCAGCAGGCCGGTCTCCTCGAGCACCCGGATCGCCATCGCGCGCACGTAGTCCAGCGTGGAGTCGTAGCCGCGCTCGTCGAGCCAGGCGCGGGCCTCCTCCCAGCGCGCCTCGGGCCGGTCGCCGAGCGTGAAAAGCGCCTCCTTGCAGCCGAGTTCGGCACCGCGGCGGGCGATGTCGAGGATCTCGTCGGGCTCGAGGTACATGCCCTTGCCCGCCGCGCGCAGCTTGCCCGGGACGGTGACGAAGGTGCAGTAGTGGCAGGTGTCCCGGCACAGGTGGGTGACCGGGATGAACACCTTGCGCGAGTAGGTGATCGGTAGCCGTCCGCTCGGGCCGCGACGGCCCGCCGAGACCAGTCCGGCGTCGCGCACCCGGGCGGCGCTGGCGCACAGGTCGGCGAGGTCCTCGCCGCGCGCGGTCAGGGCGATGGCCGCCTCGGCGACGTTGAGCGCGACCCCGTCGCGGGCCCGCCGCAGCACCCGGCGCAGCGCGCTGGATCCCGGGGCCGCCGACCGGGGCGGCACGGTCGGCATCGGCAACTCCGCTCGTTGCGGTTGTTCAGGCGGATTCACAGCCACGCAGGTGAAACCTCGATCTCGACGCGATTCATCCCGGCGTCCCACATTCTGAAATCCCGCACCCACGCCATATCGCATCACAGTAGTCCGCCGGGTGCGGCTCGCGTGCGGCCTCCGTGGACGGCGGCCCGCACCCCGTAGACTCGGTGCCGTTGCCGCCACCCGGCTCCGCTCCCCGAGGAGGCCCAGTGACCGTGTCGTTGCGTCCGTATCTCGCCGCCGGGCTCGCCGCGGCGACCGTCTCGGCCGCCGTGGTCGGCCCGAGCCTGCCCCGACCCGAGGCGGGCCCGTCGCCGCGGATCGAATTGGCCGCCGCCGTCACCCCGTTCGACGCCGGTTCCGGCGACCCGGGTGCGGTGACCGCCCAGTTCCTGCTGCCCGGCTGGGGGCTGCCCGGGGTGGGCGAGGCGATCATCACCGCCTACGACACGGTGGAGCCGTGGGTGGCCTGGGTGGTGGACTTGGCCGCCTACGCGGTGGGCTGGGTTCCCGGGTTCTGGTGGCTGTCGGGCCAGATCGAGATCCTCTACTACGACGTCATCGAACCGATCGCGCAGAGCGTCGTCTACAGCTTCGCCGATCTGATCAGCGGCTACATCGGGCTGGGCGAGGCGGTGTCGAACGTGCTGCGCGCGACGCTGCAGGCCGGGATCGACTTCATCTGGGGCGAGCTCGGCTGGATTCTGCCGCCATTGCCGCCGATTCCACCGTTCCAGGGGCTCTCGGCCACCGGGATGTCGGTCGTCGGGACCGGGGCCGGCGTCGGCGAGGACATCGCGGACGGGGATGGCACCCCCACCCCCGAGACGCCGACGGAGACCGACACCGAGGAACAGCCCGGCGTCCCGGACCCGGCGCACCGAGGGCCGGCGCCCGAAGAACCCGGGATCGAAGCACCCGAGATCGATGAGCCGGAGATCGATGAGCCGGGCCCGCAGGACCCCGCACCGGAACCCGAGCATCCGGGTGCCGCGCCCCCCGACGCGGGGGAACCGGCGACCGAGGCGCCCGAAGAGCAGGACCGGGAACCCGAGCCCGGGGAAACCGACGACCCGGCGATCTCGGACCCCGAGACCACGAACCCGGCGCTCGAGGACCGGGCCGCCGAGGGCCCCGGTTCGGACACCCCGGTCCGGCCGGGGGCGTGGCGCGGGTCGGGGACGCACGGCGGTGCGCTGAAGCTCCGCCCCGCCGATCGCCACCACGGGATCGGTGCCGGCCACCGGGCGACCGGGTCACCCGCCGGCAAGCGGTAGGCCGCCCGTCACCGCCGGTGACGCGCCAGTACCGCCACCGGCGGGCCCGCGCCCAGCGCGAGCAGCACCAGCAGCGCGTACTGGCCGAGTCCGTTGGTGCCGAACACGACATCCCCACCCGGCCCGCCGACGGTGAACACGGCGACGCAGGCCAGCCAGGTCCACAGCGGGGTCGCGGCCGCCGCGCGTGACCGGTCCCCGAACCACTGCAGGCCGGCCCAGACCAGGGCGGCGTTGAGCGCACCACTGATCAGCGCGCTGACGGGGAACGGCACCAGTCCGATGCGCAGCGGCAGGAAGAACGCGGCCAGGACTGCCGAGAGAACGCCGTCGACGGCGAGCAGGACGAGCAGGGCCGCCCGGGTGGCGGGGCGGTCGTCGACGGGCGCGCTCAGGTGGGGATGCTGTCGAGCAGGCCGACGAGCGAGCCGACCACCCATTGGAAGTTGTCGAGGCGGTCCTGCCAGTGCTGCAGGTTGGGATCGAGATCCGGATCCATGCCCGCTTCCTTTCGCTGCGCCGCTGTCGCTCGGGAGCTTACCGCCCGGCCGTGTCCTCGTGCAGGGACAGGCCCGACAGCAGGTCGGTCTCCCAACCGCGGGCGTCGCGCTCCCCCGCCGTGCCGGCGGCCAGCACGTAGTGCTCCTCGGGCAGTAGCGGCAGGGCGATCCGGTTCGACAGCGCGAAGGACCGCCCGTCCGGGGCCACCATCACCTGCGTGGCGTGGGCGCGCAGCGCGGCGAGTTTGGCCGGCAGGGCGTCGCGCACGTCGATCACAGCGTCGACGCGGTCGTCGGGAAAGCCGAACGGGAACTCCTCGAGGCGGATCCAGTCGTCGGGGATCTCGGTGAGTGCCGCCAGTCCGGCGGTCGCCGCGCTCGAGGCGACGACGGTCCAGTAGAACTTGGGCACCTTCCAGGCGCCGCCGGCCTCGACGGCGGCGGTGGTGACGCGGTGCGTCTGGATGTGGTCCGGGTGCCCGTACCCGCCGTTGGGGTCGTAGGTGACGACGACATGCGGCCGCAGCCGGTCGATGATCGCGACGAGTTCGGCGACGGCCTCGTCGAAGTCGGCGTCGACGAACCGGCAGCGGTGCCGCGGCGGGGTGCCGTCCATGCCCGAGTCGCGCCAGCGACCCGCGCCGCCGAGGAAGATCGGTTCGTCCACGCCGAGGGCGCGCAACGCGGCGGTGAGCTCGCCGATCCGGTACCCGCCGAGTTGGTCGGCACCGCCGACGGCGAGTTGGGCCCACCGGTGGCCGATCACCTCCCCCTCTTCCCCGAGCGTGCAGGTGACGACGTGCACCTCGGCCCCGAGTCTGCGGTAGTGGGCGATGGTGCCGCCGGTGGTGAGCGTCTCGTCGTCCGGGTGGGCGTGCACGAACAGCAGCCGGGGACGTACTGGTGCGGACATCGCTGTTCAGGCTAGTCCGTGGCGGGCGGCCCGACCCGAGATCCGGGGAGCCCCACGACGGCGCCGGCCCCGCCGTCCTCGAAACGAAGCTCCGCCGCCCACGCCCGGGCATCCGTTGCCGAGCACACTCGAGATCAGGCGTTGACACATTTGCTCGATGACCTTGAATTCGCCGCGCGAGCCCCGCGGTCGCCCACTCCGGCAACCGCGGTTCGACGACTTCGACGGCGTCGCCGAACACCATACAGCTATCGGGATAAGTCCTGGAGGCGACAGCCTTCGCACGATGTCCGGCCGACCAGGGGTGCCCGGCCGGCGAATCCTGAGCGCCGGGTATCCCGGCGTGCAGGTCCGAAACTCGGCAACAATGTGATGCATATCACACCGCCTGCCGTCGCCGGCGCGCTGACCACGGGAAACGCCTTGGCGGCCCCGGCGCGCCCGAACCGCCCCAACTGGCGGGTTGCATCGCAGCCACTCGGTTCCAGCGAAGAAATACACAGCTAGAGACCGATCTTGACGGGCGGCGGGGAGCGTTGCTGACAGCACCGGCCCGGCGCCGAACGCACCACGAAGACGGGGAACGAGCGCAGATTAACGTCAACGTCAAAGGCGACGTTGCGTGCACAAAGGTCACCTCAACCGACCGGTCAGCAACGCTGTACACGTTGCTAACCCTAATTAGCCAGCTACTTCGCTTCAGCGACAGCCCCGGGAATGTACGAGGGCTCGCAATTGCACTTCCAGCTAATATTGCCGAGTCAGCCGAATCATCACGGTAATTGCCTGAGCGCAAGCTGTTGATTACTCAGGGATCTCTCAGGGTATGGTTTGCTGAGTCGGGGTTCGAAATGACCAGAGGGGAAACCATGCAATTAGCCGTACGCTCGTCGCTCGCCGCGGGCGCAGCATTTGTCGGCGCCGGCGCGATCGCTCTCAGCCCGATCGCCCCGGTTCCTGCCGACATCACCACCAAGGCCGCACAGCCCAACGCGGTCTCCGCCGAGTACACGCCGACCGGTCTGGCCCAGGCGATCGTCGCCCTCGCCCAGGGGCAGGCCCAGGCGATCAACCACGGCCTGGTCGGCTTCGCCGCCGGGGTCCGTGAAGGCCTGCTCACCACCGCTGACATCACCGACACCGCCGCGGGCACCGCGCTGGGGGTCAACAACACCCTCACTGCCACCGGCCTGAGTGCGCTGGCCGCGGTCGCCGCCAATCCGTTCAACCCGGCCAGCTACCTGTCGGCCGGCGCGGCCCTCGTCCAGGGCGGTTCCACCGCGCTCAACCAGTCCCTGGCGGGGTCGGCCAGTGCCGTCAACCTGGGGCTGGGCGGCCTCGACGCCCTGGTCGGCATCGGCACCGGGACCGCCTACGCCATCAACAACTCGCTGACCGGGGCGTTCCTGACCGGCCTGAACGAGCTGTTCCCGGGCAACACCGTGCCGGACGCGCTCGCCGCACTGTACGGCCTGCCCGGCCCGAGCACCGTCGCCGCCGCGTTCGCCGACCTGCTCGAGGGCGGCTCGGACGCGCTCAACCAGCTCTTCAACGGCTTCGCGATCGCCGTGGCCGACGGCGTGCTCGGTGCCCAGGAGATCACCGACACCATCTCCGGCACGCTGCTGACCATCAACACCGGCCTGACCCAGGCCGCGTTGGCGGCCGGCCAGACCATCGCGGCCGATCCGTTCGATCCGGCCGCCTACGCGGCCGCGTTCGCCACGCTGGTCGGCGGGTTCTCGCAGGCGGTCAACGACAGCCTGGTCGGCCTCGCCGGGGTCGCCACCGCCGGGCTGGACACCCTCACCGCCCTGACCGGCGACTTCGCCGCCACCCTGCTGGCCGTCAACACCCGCCTGACCGATGCGTTCATCTCGGCCATCGAGCGGTTCGCCCCGCCGGCCGAGGACGACGAGGCCGAGGCGAACGTCCTGGCCGCCGCGGCGGTCGACCTCGACGTCCGGGTCGGCGACGTGGTCCTCTCGCCGGAGCGGTTCCTCGCGGCCTTCACCGACCTGGTGCAGGGCGGCTCGACCGCCGTCAACCAGGCCCTGGCCGGCTTCGCCGACGGCGTGGCCATCGGTCTCGACGGCATCGCAAACACGGTCAACACCGCCGCCGGCACCGCGCTGGCCATCAACAGCACACTGGTGGCCGCGGGCCTGACCGCGCTGGAGGCGGTGGCCGCCAACCCGTTCAACCCGGCCAACTACGTGGCGGCGTTCGCCGCGCTGGTCCAGGGCGGCTCGACCGCGCTGAACCAGGGCCTGGCGGGCATCGCCCAGGGGATCACCGGCGGGCTGGACACGCTGGCCGATCTCACCGACAAGGCCGCGGGGACGGCGCTGGGGATCGACACCACCCTGACCAACGCGTTCACCGACGCGCTCGGCCGCTTCGTCGACGCACCCGAGGAGGGGCCGGAGCTCAACAGCATCTCCGGTGCCCGGGAGTCGCGGGCCGCCCTGGTGGCCGCGACCACCACCGACACCACCGGTCCGACGGTCCAGCTATCGGTCACGGCCGACACCAAGGCCGACGAGCAGCCGGCTCCCGAGCGCCGGCCGGCCACCGAGGACGGCACCGACACCGAGGCCGGTGCCGGGTCGGCGGTGCAGGACGCTCGTGCCGAGCGGCAGGCCGCTCGCGAGGCCGCCAAGGCCGAACGGGAAGCCGCCCGCGAGGCCGCCAAGGCCGAGCGCCAGGCGGCGCGTGAGTCGGCCAAGGCCGAACGCGAGGCCGCCAAGGCCGAACGGCAAGCCGCCCGCGAGGCCGCCAAGGCCGAGCGCCAGGCCGCCAAGACCGATACGGCATCGAAGCCGGCCGGTGCCGACCGGGATTCGGCCAAGCCGGGCAAGCGCTCGAACAGCGGTTCGAACGACTGACGCCGTCTTCGCCTGAACCTGGCCACCGACAGGCCCCGCCGCCACGTGCATCAGCCCCTGGTGGCGGGGCCTTCGGCGTCCGGGGGCGCACCAGTACCGCGCACCCCCATCGGATTCCCAACGCAGGCAGCGCCTTTCGATGCCCGGTTCGCCGGGGAGCGCACCGGCAAAGCCGCAACCTCCGCAGTGATTCCGACCCACGCTGGTTTTCCTGCGTTTCACCATTGGCCGCGCAAATCCGCAGAACCAAGCCAGATGGCCGCATAGCGAAAATTCAGCAAATCCGCGCTCGCGTAAAGAATCGGATCCGAAAACACTGTCGCAGCCCGACCGTCAGGCATTAGCTCATGGTTTACCTGCCGCGTTTTCGGCGCCAGTGACCGGCATCACCACGAAATCGGGCCGCCCGCCACTTTTGCATTCACCTTTCCAGCAAAATCACGATCTAGTAAATTATGGGGCGACGTCCGGAGGCCGACGCCGAGGCGAACCCGTGCCGGTCGCCGCAGAACCCGCTTCCCCGACCCTCCAGCGACGTCGGTGGATCGCCGAGTCCGGCTGTCCCCTTCGGGTTCCCCTCGCGCGCCGCGCCCGGCTCCGTCACCGGGCCCGATCCCCACCGCTGCCTCGACGCCCGAGAGCCCGAGAGGAGGAACACCGTGCCACATCCCGTGAAGACCCGCTTCGTCACCGGCGCCGCACTGGTCGGCGCAGGCGCGCTGGTGGTCAGTCCCGTTGTGCCGGAACCGCAACCAGCGCATGCCACACTCCCCGCAGCGGCCGTCGCGTTGGCGGCGAGCTCGGCCTGGCCCGACTCCCACGACGAGGCCTGGCCGGATCAGGAGCAGATCGCCGAGATCGTCGAGCTCCTCCGAGAACTCTCGACACTGCCGTCGACCTGGCAGCCGGCGTTCGAACAGATCGATTTCCGGGACCACCTCCACCAGCTCTTGCAGCCTTACGAGTCGCAGCCCATGTTGGTCCCGAGGCAGATCCTGGACATCTACGCCGAACTCCTCAGCGAGCAAGGGTTGGCGGAGAGCGAGATCGACGAGCGCGTGGCGGCGCTGGCAGACACCCTGCGGAAGGCGATGGGCGACGCGCCGACGCCGACCGAGATCGGCCCACTCGATCCCGCCGACAACCCCGAGGCCCCGGTACCCCCGCTGCCCGACTGGCCGGAGGTTCCCCCGACGGAGCCGCCGGTATCCCCGGTGGCCACGACGATGCCGGACCCCCTGGCCTACTACGGCGAGGTGCTGCAACGGACGCTCGAGAACCTGCGCGCACTGTGGGCCGTCGTCGAGGAGAATCCGGCTCCGATCCTGGCGCGGATTCTGCGCAACCAGTCCGCCAACCTCGAGAATCTCGTCGCGGCGGTGGAGCTCGCGGGCGACCGGCTGATCCGACTGGTCACCGACACGGTTCCCGATCGCTTCCAGGCCGCGATCCGAAACCTGGTGGACGGCAACATCGAAACCGCGCTCAACGCGCTGGTGGAGATCCCGATGGAGCTGGTCGCCCCGGCCACGCTCCTGGTCGAATCGGTGACCCTCTGGGTGCTGCGGTCCGGTGGCGATCTGATCTCCGCGCTGGGCGTGATCGCCGCCGCCGGCCGCAACGGCGGTTCCTGGGCCCTGGTCGATCCGCTGGTCAGCACCATCGGGGCGGTCGGGCGGGCCATCCAGGACGTGGCCGACGCCGTCCGCGCCGGCGACCCTGTCGGCCTGGCCTATGCCCTGATCAACGCGCCCGCCACCGTCCTCGACGGCCTGCTCAACGGCAACTACGGGCCCACCCGGGTCGGCGGCCCCGCCGGGCTGCTCACGCCCTACCAGGGCCCGATCGGGTTCGCCCTGGACCTGCGCCGCCGGATCGCCGATTCGATGGCGCTCCAGCCCGTCCGGATCCAGGCGATCGACCCGACCCTGGTCGCTCGGGCGCCCGAGTCCACGGTCGACGGCGCCGCCGCCGGCCTGGTCACCCTCACCACGACACCGCCGGACGGTCCGGCGACGCCCGGCACCGGCGCCGACCACGACGACACCGCCGACGACCGTCGTGCCGACGCCGGATTGTCCGCCGTCGCAGCCGAACTCGGCGCCGATGCCGACCGCGACGGTGACGAGGCGGCCACCACGGCCAATTCCGGACCCGCCAACCGCACCGCCGGCCGGCCGCCCGCCCGCGGCGATCTGGGCGAGCGCCTGCGCCCGGTCCACGACCGTATCGATCGTGCCCCGGCCAAGGAGCGCATGCGGCCGGCGACCGACGCCGGCGCCCGGAACCCCGGTCAGCGGGACGGCGGGACGGGATCGCGCGACGCCGCCCACTGACCGGCCGAACGGGCCGGCCGAGACGACCGATCCGTACGGCCCGAGGCCCCGCCGCCGCGTGGGAGATCCCGCGGCGGCGGGGCCCTATTTGTGCACGGCGTGTGCACCGATGTCCCTTGCGTCACACCGGTAAAGGCTGCGTCACACTGGTAAAGGCGCTGGCCACGGCGGAATTTGGGGTCGCTCCCGGGGCCTCGGCAAAGTGAGCGGATTCCGCACCGCCGCCGAACTTGTTAGCACAGCTACCTTCAGTTAGGCCTCACTCAGCTCCTCATGTTGCTGAGCGACCCCACTGATAGGAACGGAGCAGGAACGATGCCGACCTCTGGGCACCTCTAAGAGTTGCTCGACGGCAGGGTCAATTTTGCCGAAACAACCACCTGCGAATTGACTCTCAGGTAAGTTTCAGGAAGACACCTGTTGGAGCAACACAAAGGAGTGACCATGCAGGTCGCCGCGAAGTCCTATCTGGCCACCGGCGTCGCGCTCGTCGGCGCCGGCGCAATCGCGATCAGCCCGGTGGTGCCGCAGCTGCCCGATGTCGCGGTCCCGAACACCTCCTCGGCCGCCGTCAGCCTGACCGCGGTCCCGAACCCGATCGACTTCTACGCCGCGGTGCTGGACCGGACGGCCGACAACGCCCAGGCCGTGATCGAGGCCATCCTGGCCGACCCGGCGCCGATCCTGTCGCAGATCGTCGAGAACCAGATCGCCAATTTCGAACTGGTGGTCAATGCGGTCCGCCAGGCCGCCGAGGCGCTGGGCGAGTCGCTGTCCCAGGTCCCGGCCACGCTGCAGACGGCGTTCACCGCCCTGACCGAGGGCGATGTCGAGACGGCCCTGAACACCCTGCTCGGCCTCCCGGTCGATGTCGCCACTATGCCGTTCCTCAGTCTGGTCACGGGCGTGGTCCCGCCGGTACTGGGGGTGTTCAACAACATCAACAACGTCATCCAGGAAGTAGGCCCCGCCGTGATCGTCGGCGGGCTCCTGATCACCGCCGGACCGGTGCTCAGCACGCTCGGGGCGGTCAACGCGGTGATCGGGGACGTCGTCGGTGCCGCCCTCGCCGGAAACCTGCTCGAGGTCGCCTACGCGCTGGTCAACGCACCGGGCACCATCTTCGACGGTCTGGTCAACGGCGAGTACGGCCCGCCCCTGATGGGCCTCATTCCGCCGCCCGGCATCCTGACCCCCGAATTCGGCGTGATCAACTTCCTGCAGAACCTGCGCGTGAGCATCGCCGACGCGCTCAAACCGCAGGCCGTCAACAACATCGACAACGGCGATCAGGCGGCCTCGGCGGCCAGCGTGCCCCAGAGCGTCGTCACCGGGACCGAGAACATCACCGTCGGTACCGGCGCCGGTGCGACGGGCGGCGACAACGGCTCGGCGGCGGGTGCGACCGGCACCGAGGACAACGACGTCGAGTCCGACGAGGACGCCCTGAAGCAGGTTGCCGAGGACGATGCCGCGGTCGGCGGTGGCGATGACGACGCCGCGTCGAACGGCCGGTCCGGCGGCAAGGGCTCCGGGCTCTCCGAGGTGAAGCGCGCCGAGCCGACCAGCGCGGCCGCCGAGCGCTCGGTCCGCGGCGGCGACCGGGTCGGCGCGAAGGCCGGCGCCGGCGCGAAGGCCGCGGCCGGCAAGGCCGGTGGTGACGCCGGCTCGAATTCGAGCGACTCCGAATAACCCGCCCCCGAGGCCCCGGTTCCGGCGAACGGTCGCCGGCACCGGGGCCTCGCGCTGTCCAGCGATTCCCCACCTGAATTTCCGCTCAGGTAAATTTCGCGCCGGTCCCGTTGAACCACAACCGATGTGAGGAGCGACGTGCAGACCATTGCGAAGTCCCGCCTGGCCACCGGTGTCGCCCTGGCCGGCGCCGCCGCCGTGGCATTCGGCCCCGTCACCCCCCTGCCCGACCGGCCGCAGCCGGTGCCGGTGGTGACCCGGGCGATCCAGCCGGTCGTCAACCCGGTCGACTACTACGCCGAGGTCATCGAACGGGCGGCCGCCAACATCGGCACCATGATCGAGGTGTTCGCCGAGCACCCGACGCCGATCCTCACCCAGGTCGCCGCGAACCAGATCGCCTTCGCCACCGAGTTCTTCGCGATCGTGGCCGACTCGGCGCGCACCGTCGCCGAGGGGCTGACCGGGTATCTGCCGGACCAGCTCGCCCGTGCGCTGCACCGGCTCGGCGGCGGCGACGTCGCGGGGTTCGTCGAGGCCTTGCTGGAGATCCCGTTGGAATTCGCGCTGCCGCTGGGTTATCCGCTCGTCGCGGCACTGGGCTGGCCGATCCAGGTGGTGGACAACATCGCCAACGTCGTCGATCAGGTGCTGGTCGGTGCCGTGGTCGGGGCCGGGCTGGCGCTGGCCGGCCCGGTGTTGTCCACGCTCGGCGCAGCCGGTGTGGCGGTGCAGCAGGTGCTCGACGCGGCCGGCGCCGGTGACCCGGTCGAGGTGGTCAACGCGATCGTCAACGCTCCGGCGACGGTGGTCGACGGGCTGCTCAACGGCGGCTACGGCCCGAAGGTCTTCGGCCTGCTGCCGCTGCCCGGTCTCCTGACCGCGCGCCCCGTCGGTCCGGGCCCGGTGGCGCTCGGGCTGTGGCTGCGCCGTGACGTCGCACGGGCCATCGGCGCCGACATCGACGCCGACATCGACCGGACACTCACCGAACCGCCGCCGACCGCAAGGCCGTCCGACGCTCCGCCTCCTGCACCGCACACCACCCACCGGACGTCCCTGCGAGAAACGACGGAACCGCCGGGCACCGACGACACCGTCGAAGACGAAGCTCGCCACCGCTCCGGTCGGCCACGCAACGGGCACCCGTCCGTCACGCAGGCCCCCGACCGAGCCGGCACCGCCACGACACCCCGCCGCACACTGCGCACCGAAACCCTGGGCGCCGGTCGGCCCGACAAGGTGCAGCGCGCCGGCAGGTGGTGAACCGCGGACCCGGGGTGGCCGGCCGCATCTACTTGATTGTCACCGACATCGCAAAGCGTCGGTGGATGCCGGGCCACCTCGTCGCGTCCCGGAACATCAGACCAAATCCCAGTTTGCGAAAGGGATCACGGGTCGTGCAACCGAACCGGTGGCGCGTCGGCACCGTCGGACTCGGTTCCCAGTCGCGCTCACAGCTAACTGACTTTGCGGTAAATATAGAGCCGGTACGAGTCACACGACCCAACAAGGAGTGGCATGTATCACGTCGTGAAATCGCGTCTTTGCACCGGTGTGGCGATGCTCGGCGCGGGAGCAATCGCGTTCGCCCCGACGGCGACCCCGCTCCCCGAGATCACTGCGCCGGCCTTTTCGACGCAGGCGGTCGACCTGACCGCCAACCCGGGGCAGTTCTACTCCGAAGTGATCTCTCGCGCCCTGGCAAACGTCGAACAGTTGGCCGACATCCTGCTGGTGTCGCCCGCTCCGATCCTCGAGCAGGTCATAGCCAACCAACTGCCGAACATTCGCAACCTCGTCGACACCCTGGGGTCGGCAGCCACCTTGCTCACCCACGGCCTGTTCATCGACACCCCGGCGAAGCTCCAGGAGGCGGTCGCACACCTGACGGCCGGGAACGTCGAGGGCTTCGTCAACACCATCATCGACATTCCGGTGTCGCTCGGCATGCCGTTGATCGGACTGCTCAACGCCATCGCAGTCCCGGCGGTGCAGGCGCTGACCAATCTCGGCACGGTGGTCCGCGAGATACTGCCCGTCGTCAATCTGTTGCTGCCCGTGGCGATCTTCGGACCACCGGTCAGCGCGCTCGGCTCCATCGGGACAGCACTGCAGAACGTGCTCGACGCGTTCGCCACCGGCCATCCGGGCGCGGTGATCGATGCGGTGCTCAACGCACCCGCCACGCTGATCGACGGTCTGCTCAACGGCGGTTACGGCCCGAAGCTCGCCGGCCTCCTCGACGCACCGGGGCTCCTTTCACCCGCCGGACCGCTCGCCGCATTGTTGAACATCCGTAACGCGATCGCCGCGGCCCTCGGTTGGCAGCCCACCGTCGCCAACGCCACGGTGGCGGCGCAGATCACCGAATTCGGGTCGACCACCGTCGATCCGGTCGTCGGCGAGAGCGCCCGGACCGCCGATGTGCCGCCCTCGCCGGTGGTCGGCGACGTCGCTCCCACAACGGACCCGGCCCCCACCGGGACCGGACCGGCGGACGAGGATGCCGTCGGGCCGGTGGTCGACGGCGAGGACGAGCCGAGTTCACCGTCCGGCTCCGACGCCGACAGATCGCGGAACGCCCCGTCGCCCTCCGACGGGGTCGAGGAGGTCTCCAGCCCCGAGGACGAGCCCGATTCGGTGAACGACGCCGGTGACGAAGCGCCGGTTGCGGACACCACGCCCCGGGTTTCCAAGCGGGACCTGCGATCCGCGAGTTTCGGTCTGCGGTCGGCCAAGGCCGAACGCGCGTCGGGGCACCCCGACAGCGACAACGCTGGATCGGATTCCTGATCGGTCACCGGTGACCGGACGCGCGGCAAACCACCGCGGCGGCGTCGGCTCACCGGCATCGACGGCCCTGTCTCCGGCCCATCCGGAGACAGGGCCGTTCCTACCGCGGCGATGTCGCGCGGATCGTCGAGACCCTGCGGCACATCCCGGCCGGCTAGGGCACCTTCCGCCAGATCCCGGCGTCGCCGACGATGCCCACCGGCACCGCACCGGTCAGGCTGACGTTGCGCACGCTGGGCCCGGCGGCCACGATCGTCGTGTCCTGCACGATCGGCAGCACCGTGGCCATCGCCCACAGCCGGGGTTCGACCGCGGCGATCACCTCGTCGATGTCCTGCCGGCCCTGCAGCGCGGCGTCGATGCGGGGCTGAATCTCGGGATCGCAGATGCCGGTGATGTTGCTCGGCGCCTGCACCAGCGCCCCGTTGTCGGGAGCGGGCGTGGCCGGGGTCGTGGTGGTCGCCGACGGGCTGGGACCCGGCCGGGCCGAGGTGGACGCCGGTGTGGGCGGCGCCGTGCCGGGGGTGCCGGTCGGGCCGTCCGGTTGCGGTACGTCCGGTTCCGGGACGGCGGCCGGGTCGGTGACCACCTCGGTGGCCTGCAGGGCCGGGCAGCCGAACCGGGACGCCAGCGCGGTGGCCAGGTCTCCCCCGGCGTGCCGCCAGCCGACGACGGCGTGCACCCGGCCCTCCGGCAGCGCCTCGCCGTAGAGCGCGACCGGGTCCAGGGCCAGCACCGACGCCTCGATCCCGACGCTGCGCAGCTGATCGGCGGCGGTGTTGGCGACCGCGACCGAGGTCGGATCGTTGGCGGCGGCACCGAGCACCAGCGTCAGCGGCAGCCCGTCCTTGACGATGCGCGGCCGCTGCGGCGGCGGTGGGGCACCCGGCGGGCCGGGTGGCGGGGTGGGCGCCTCCTCGAGCTCGTAGCCGGCCTCGGCGAGCAGCTCCAGCGCGGCGTCGCGCGACATGGCCGGCGGCGCGGTGGGCACGTAGCCGGGATCCGACGGCGAGCGCACCTGCGCCTGGGCCAGGGTGACGGTGTTGTCGTCGCCGGCGCCGACCGCGGCGAGCAGGTCCACGTCCAACAGCGCCAGCACCGCCTTGCGCACCCGCACGTCGGCGAGTTCGGGCTGGTTGGCGCGCAGCGTCAGCTGCAGCACCCGCGGGGTGACGATCCGCGCGGTGCGCACGTCGGGGATGGCCGACAGCTGCGCGAACGCGGCCGCCCCGCCGTGCACCTGGGCGACCTGGGTGTCGCCGTTGCGGATCGAGTCGGCCAGCGCGGCGGTGGCCCCGCCGCGGCGGAACAGCAGCAGGTCCGGGGTGGCCGGGGTGTCCCAGTAGCGGTCGTTGCGGGCCAGCACGATCTCGTCGCGCTGCGGGTCGATGCTCTCCACCCGGAACTGCCCGCCGGTCACCGGCAGCGCCCGGGCCAGCCCGGCCCCGAATCCGCCGGGGATGTCCTTGACGATGTGGGCGGGCAGGATGTTGTTGAACAGCTCCCGCCACGCCGGGTACGGCTGGGCGAACGTCACCACCACCTGCTTGCCGCCCTCCAGCGACTGCACTCCGGTGATCAGGTCGTAGCCCGCGGGGTCGACCACGCCGGGGTGGCTGACCATCTGCCGCCACAGGTACCAGAAGTCGTCGGCGCCGATCGGGGCGTTGTCGGTCCACTGCGCCTCCGGCCGGATCCGGTAGGTGACGGTGAACGGGTCCTCGTCGGTCACCTCGGCCGACTCCAGCAGCGTGGTGTCGAGCTCCCAGCGCGAGCCGGTGGGCGACGCCGTGTCCGGCACCGGCCGGAAGGAGCTGGGCAGCACCAGCGCTGCGACCGCGGCGTTGACCGGCGACTGGTCGGACACCAGGTGCGGGTTGAAGCCCGGCCCGATCGAGTCGATGGCCATGATGATCTGCATCACCCGGGGCTGCGGCGGGGCCGGCCGCTGGGCGGTCTCGGTGCTCTGCGGCGCCGGCGGCGGGCTCACCGTGCAGCCCCCCACCAGCATCGTCAGGGCCGACAGGGCGGCGACGATGCGGGCGGGCGTGGCTGGCACGCAGTTCAGGGTAGCGACCGCGCCGCGATGTTCCGGTGCACCGAGCCGCCGGGACCGGCGGCCGTGGCTGCCACGCACTGCACGCACGCTCGGCGGGCCGTCACCCGCGTGCCTTGGCCCGCGACCGCGCCCGGGCCCGGGCCGAGGCGCTCAGTTCGACCTTGCGCACCCGCACGATCTCCGGGGTGACCTCCACGCACTCGTCGGGGGCGCAGAACTCCATGGCCTGCTCGAGTTCGAGCTTGATCGGCTTGGCCAGCGTCTCCATCACGTCCGCGGTCGAGGAGCGCATGTTGGTCAGCTTCTTCTCCCGGGTGACGTTGATGTCGAGGTCCTCGGCGCGCGGGTTGATGCCCACCACGTGGCCCTCGTAGGTGTCGTCACCGGGTTCGACGAAGAACGTGCCGCGGTCGGCCAGCTGCAGCATGGCGTAGGCGGTGACCTGCCCGGCGCGGTCGGAGACCAGCGAGCCGGTGTGCCGGGCGCGGATCTCGCCGGCCCAGGGCCGCCAGCCGTCGAACACCGCGTTGGCGATGCCGGTGCCGCGGGTCTCGGTGAGGAACTCGGTCCGGAAGCCGATCAGCCCGCGGCTGGGGACCGAGAAGTCCATCCGCACCCAGCCGGCCGCGTGGTTGGTCATGTCCTCCATGCGGCCCTTGCGGGCGGCCATCAGCTGGGTGATGGCGCCGACGTACTCCTCGGGGATGTCGATGGTCAGCATCTCGTAGGGCTCGTGCAGCTTGCCGTCGATGGTCTTGGTGACCACCTGCGGCTTGCCGACGGTGAGCTCGAAGCCCTCCCGGCGCATGGTCTCCACCAGCACCGCCAGCGCCAGCTCGCCGCGGCCCTGCACCTCCCAGGCGTCCGGGCGGCCGATGTCGACCAGTCGGATCGAGACGTTGCCGACCAGCTCCTGCTCGAGCCGGTTGCGCACCATCCGGGCGGTGAGCTTGTGGCCGGGCACCTTGCCGGCCAGCGGGGAGGTGTTGGTGCCGATGGTCACCGAGATGGCGGGTTCGTCGACGGTGATGCGCGGCAACGGGTCCGGGTGCTCGGGGTCGGCCAGGGTGTCGCCGATCATGATGTCGGCGATGCCGGCCACCGCGACGATGTCGCCGGCCACCGCCTCCTCGGTGGGGCGGCGCTCCACGCCCTCGGTGACGAGCAGTTCGGTGATCCGGGCGCCGGCCACCACCGGCTCGCCGTCGATCTCGCGCAGCCAGGCCACCTGCTGCCCCTTGCGCAGCCGGCCGTTGTGGATCCGCACCAGCGCCAGCCGGCCCAGGAACGCCGAGGCGTCGAGGTTGGTCACCAGGGCTTGCAGCGGTGCCTCGGGATCGCCGGACGGCGGCGGGATGTGCTCGAGCAGCGCCGCGAACAACGGGTCGAGGTTGTCGCCGTCGGGCACCTGGCCGTCGGCGGGCCGGACGGTGGAGGCCACCCCGGCGCGCCCGGAGGCGTACAGCGTCGGCAGGTCCAGCGCCCGCTCGGCCGCGGCCTGGGCCTCCTCGTCGAGGTCGGCGGCGACGTCGAGCAGCAGGTCGTGGCTCTCCTCGACCACCTCGGCGATGCGGGCGTCGGGCCGGTCGGTCTTGTTCACCACCAGCAGCACCGGCAGGTGCGCGGCCAGCGCCTTGCGCAGCACGAACCGGGTCTGCGGCAGCGGCCCCTCGGAGGCGTCGACGAGCAGCAGCACCCCGTCGACCATCGACAGGGCGCGCTCCACCTCGCCGCCGAAGTCGGCGTGGCCGGGGGTGTCGACGACGTTGATGATCGTCACCGAGCCGTCCGGGTGGTGGCGGTGCACCGCGGTGTTCTTGGCCAGGATCGTGATGCCCTTCTCGCGCTCGAGGTCGCCGGAGTCCATCACCCGCTCGACGACCTCACCGCGCTCCTGCAGCGCCCCGGACTGCCGCAGCATGGCGTCGACCAGGGTGGTCTTGCCGTGGTCGACGTGCGCGACGATCGCTACGTTTCGGAAATCCGGGCGAGAAAGCACGCCGGACAGTCTGGCAGTCTGGGTGGCCGATCGCGAAACCGAAGAGAAGCAGAAGGACCCCGCGGACCGAAGGTGAAGAGCAGCAAGCTGGCCAAGCTGAAGCCCAAGAAGAAGTGCTGCCGCAGCGACCCGCGCTGCAAACGCTGCCCGGTGGTCGTGTCCAAGGTGCGGAAGGCGCACGTCAGCGGCCTGCGCGGGAAGAAGTTGAAGAAGGTCTTCACCCGGGCCCGCAAGTCCTGACCGCTGTGACCGATCTCACAGAGCGGATACACTTGACAGCGCGTCACCCACCCGTTCCGACGAGGATCGCGGAGGTCCGAGATGGCGGTGTACGAGGTCCTGACGATCGCCCTGATCGTCGCCCTGGCGACGCTCACGGTCGCCGCGGTCTATCTGGGGTTGCTGACCTGGTTCCGGGCGCTGTACGTGGTCCGGTGCCGGTCCTGCCACCACCTGACCCTGGCGTCGGCGAACCAGCCGCAGCCGTCCTGCCCGCACTGCCGGCATCCGGTACTGCTGCACCCGCTGTACGCGGTGCGCCACGAGCGCCGGGCACCCTGGGCCGGTGACCGGCTGCGCTACTGACCGTCGGCGGCCAGCAGCCGGGTCAGCTCGCCCAGCCAGGCCCGGTCGGCGGGCACCCACGCCAGCCCGGCCAACTCGGCGGCGGTGACCCAGCGCAGCGCGTGGTGGTCGTGGGCGTGCAGCTGTCCGCCGCGGCGGTGCACCCGGAACGCCCGCAGCGTCACGGTCGGCGACAGCGCCACGTCGGGCTCGAGCCGCTCGGCCACCTCGACGTCGATCCCGAGCTCCTCGCGCAGCTCCCGGGCCAGTGCCTGCGCCTCGGTCTCGCCGGGGGCGACCTTGCCGCCGGGCAGCTCCCACAGCCCGGCCAGTTCCGGCGGCCGGGTGCGCTGCGCGACCAGCAGCGCCGACCGCTCGATCAGCGCCCCGGCGACCACGATCTGCTCTGGCATCGAGCAGACGCTATAGCAGCGTCGGGCGTACCGTCACACCATGGCCGTGTTGAGTGACGCCGAGGTGGACGCCGCGCTGGCCGAACTCGACGGGTGGCAGCGCGTCGACGGGGTGCTGCGCCGGTCGGTGCGGTTCCCGTCGTTTCCCGACGGGATCGAGGCGGTGCGCCGGGTGGCCGAGCGCGCCGAGGCGGCGAACCACCATCCCGACATCGACATCCGTTGGCGGACGGTGACGTTCAGCCTGGTGACGCACTCCGAGGGCGGGATCACCGAGAAGGATCTGGCGCTGGCGCGCGAGATCGATCGGCTGCTCTAGCCGCCATCCAGGCCAGCGTGGCCAGCGCGGCGACGATGTAGACCAGCCCGGCCCAGGCCAGATACCAGGGCCGGGAGATCTCCCAGATGGTGGGCTGGGCGAAGCTCAGCAGCCAGGGCACCCCGATCAGGGTGAGCACCAGCCAGCCGTAGCCGAGTAGCCGCGCGCCGCGGCGGTGCCGCTGCGGGCCGTGCAACAGCCAGATCATCAGCGGGATCAGCCACACCCAGTGGTGGGTCCAGGAGATCGGCGAGAGCAGCAGCCCGAACAGCTGGACCACCAGGATGCCGCCCAGCCGGTCGACCGCGCCGCCGATGCCGCGCCAGGCCAGCACCGCCAGCACCGCGGTCGCGGCGACGGCGGCCAGCACCAGCGGCCCGTAGCCGGCGTCGTGGCCGAGGATGCGGGAGATGCCGCCGCGCCAGGACTGGTTGAAGGCGGTGCCGACGGGCCCGACCCGCTCGGCGTCGCCGAGCAGTTCGGTGAAGTAGCGCCGGGTCTGGTCGCCGATCACCAGCAGCGAGACGCCCACGGTGGCGAAGAACACCAGTGCCGAGCACACCGCCGCACGCCACCGCCGGGCGCCGACGAGGTAGCAGCCGGAGATGGCCGGGGTGAGCTTCATGCCGGCGGCCAGGCCGACCAGCAGCCCGGACAGCCACCACCGACTGGTCGCCACCGCGCACAGCACCGCCAGCACCAGCAGCACGTTGATCTGGCCGTAGTCGAAGGTGCTGCGCACCGGTTCGGTCCAGATGCCGACGGCGGTCCACAGCAGGGCCGTGGCGCGGTCCGGGCGGCCGACCAGATGCTGGCTGACCCGCACCACCCCGTAGAGGGCGGCGATGATGCCCAGCTGCCAGCAGAACGCCAGCACCCCGAACGGCACCAGGTGCAGCGGGTAGAACACCATGGCCGCGAACGGCGGGTAGGTGAACGGCAGCGGGAAGTCCGGGGTCTGCTCGGCGTAGACGTAGTCGTAGACCGCGCCGGGTCCGTCGACGGCGTCGGCACCGCCGACGTAGACGTGCAGATCGACGAAGTTGGCGCCGTTGGGGGCCAGGTAGGTCCAGGCCAGCCGGGCGGCGACGCTGAGCACAAACAGCCACGGCGCCCAGGCCACCAGTCGGCGAGGGCGCGCAGCGGTCGGTCGGGCGTGTGTGGTCTCGATTGCTCCGACTTTAGCGATCCGGTCACCGGACGCCTTCACGTCCGTAACGGTTCCATAAACGCCACACGAGTCACTTGAGTAACACCAGTAACTCCGTAGCTTGGGCAGCAGCAGCCGTCCGAGCCGATTGGAAGACACATGCGACTGACCAAGAAACTCCTCGCCGCGAGCGTCCTCACCGCCGGGGGCGCGATCTCGATCGCGATGACGTTCAGCGCGACCGCGGCCGCCCAGCCGGCGCCCGCCCCGGCGCCGCCGGGCCCGGCCGCGCCGAGCATCCCGTTCATGGAGCAGCTGGCCGCGGCCGCGGCCAACGCGCCGCAGCTGCTGCAGAGCGCGGCCGCCGCGCTGAGCGGGCAGACCGCCGCCAATGCGCCGGCCGCCACCCCGAGCGTGCCGGCCACCGGCGGGATGCCGGTCAGCGCGCCGATCGTCAAGCAGCCGGCCACCGTCGTCGCGCCCGGCGTGCCGAACCCGGCGACCGCGCTGACCCAGCTGCCCGCGCAGTTCCCGGGCAACCTGACCAACCTGCTGCCGACCGGTGCCCCGGCGCTTGGCAACCTCGCCCCGACCGCGCCGGCCGATCCGGCCGCGGCGACCGCCCCGGTGGCCGAGGGCGGGCTGCCGCTGCAGCAGCTCTCGCCGCTGTCGGCGCTGCCGTGATCTGAACCCGACGATCACCGCCGTCCGGACCACCGACCGAATCGCATTGGGGGACCATGTCACCGACCAGAACGCTGCTGACCACCGCGGTTGCGCTCGGCTCCTCGGCGCTGCTGCTGGGCGGCACCGGCATTGCGGCCGCCGAGCCGGGCACCACGCTCGACGGCCTGCAGGCGCCCGGGCTGTCGGCGGTGCAGGGTCTGGCCCCGGCGATCCAGCAGGCGGCCAGTGATCCGACCAATGCCGCGTCCACGCTGATGGCCGCGGCGGCGGTGTTCGCCGGGGACACCGCGGCTGCGCCGGACTCGCGCAACCTCGCGGCGGCGGTGAACCAGTTCGTGTCGCAGCCCGCGGCGCCGGTCGCGCACCGGCCGGCGCCCGGGGCCGCGCCGGGCGCGCAGTCGCATCTGCCGCCCGGGGTCAACCCGGCGTTCGCCGTCGGCCCGGCCCCGGAGTCGGTGGTGCACCTGCCGGCGCCGAACGCGGCCGCCGGCAACCGCGCGCACCTGCCGCCGGGGGTGAATCCGCAGGCGCTCGGCCCGGCCCCGGAGGTGGTGGTCCCCGCGCCCGCGCCCGCCCCGGCGCCGGCGCCCGCACCCGGTCCCGAGGCCGCTCCGGCCGCGGCGGCCACCGGCCCGAACACCGCCCCGCCCGGGTTCGCCCCGGACAGCCCGCCGATCCAGGAGTTCATGTACCCGTCGATCAGCAACGGCTGCCTGGCCGACGGCGGCAATGTGCTCGCGACGGCGATCTCGGTGGCCGGCCCGGCGAACATCCCCACCCCGGGCCCCGGCCCGGGCCAGACCGCCTACGTGTTCACCGCGGTGGGCACCCCGGGCCCGGCGCCCGAGCAGAAGCTGCCGCTGAACGTCACCTGGGTGAACCTGACGACGGGCAAGTCCGGCACCGCCACGCTCAAGCCGCGCCCGGACATCAACCCCGACGGCCCCACCACCCTGACCGCCATCGTCGACACCGGCTCGGGCAGCATCCTGTCGACGATCTTCGGCCAGGTCACCACCGTCGACAAGCAGTGTCAGTTCATGCCCACCATCGGCTCCACGGTGGTGCCGTAGCCTCGGTTCCTCAGGACAGCGCGTTCAGACCGGGCCCCGGCCCGGGGCGGGGCCGTGCGGGCCCGGTCCACGACCACGTCGGGGTATGGGCGGGCGCGCCGATCAGTAGGCCATGAACAGGATGTGCTCGCGCTCGTACTCCAGGCCCGGGTGCTTGTCGGCCAGGTGCTGCTGAGCCTTCTCCACCAGGTCGTCCTCGTCCTTGCCGACGATGGCCTCACCACACGGGCAGTTCAGGTGCGTCTTCATGCCCATAGCGTGGCACAGCCGGTCAGCCTTTCGCCGCCGCCTTCATCTTCTTCTTGTAGGCGCGCACCTTCTCCAGCGAGCCGGGGTCGGTGACGTCGGCGATCGACATGTACACCCCGGCTCTGCCGTAGTCGCCGGCGGCCTCGCGCCAGCCGGGCGGTGTCACGCCGTACTGCTTGCCCAACAGTGCCAGGAAGATCCGGGCCTTCTGCTCGCCGAAACCGGGCAGCGCCCTGAGCCGGCGCAGCACCTCCGCGCCGTCCGGGTCGCCGGCGGTCCAGATGGCGGCGGTGTCCCCGTCGTAGCGGTCGACGATCTCCTGCGCGAGGGCCTGGATCCGCTTGGCCATCGAGCCCGGGAACCGGTGCACCGCAGGGCGTTCGGCGCACACCGCGGCGAACCGCTCCGGGTCCGTGTCGGCGATCTCGCGCACGTCGAGCCCGCCGAGCCGGTCGGCGAGCTTCTTCGGCCCGGAGAACGCCACCTCCATCGGAACCTGCTGATCCAACAGCATCCCGAGCAGCAGCGCGAACGGCTCGGACTCCAGCAGCGCGTCGGCGTCGGGATCCTGGACCAGGCAGAGCTTGGCGGCCATAGCAGCAACCTTAGGCCATCGGGGGATCCGGTCTCCGGCGCTGCGTGCGGCGGGAAACTCCTCGTCCGTCCCCGCCCGACGACATAGGGTGACCGCGGTGTCCGGTGAGTTGACGTTCGCCCTGACCGCGGCCCTGATCGTCGCTGTGGTGGTGGCCGCGGTCGTCACCGTGCGCACCCGCCGGGTGGTGGCCACCCCCACCGAGCGGGCGGTGCACGCCGCGCTGCACACCGCGTCGCTGGCCGCGCACGCGCTGCGCCGCGGCCTCGACCGCGAATCGGCCCGCACCGCAGCGCCGTTCCTGCGGGACCTGACCGGCACCGACGGCGTCGCACTCTACGACGCCGACGCGCAGCTGCTGGCCACCGACCCGCCCGGCACCGAGGTGTTCGGCGACGCCGCGCTCGAGCCGTGCGCCCGCGCGGCACGGGAGGCGCTGCAGGGCCAGCGCCGGGTGATGATCCGGCACCGGCCCCACACCGTGGTGGCCCAGCCGCTGCTCACCGAGGGCGGCGAGGCGCACGGCGTGCTGGTGGTGCTGACCACCCGGGTGCCCGGCCCCGGCCTGCTCGGCGCGATCGGCGAGGTGGCCGGCTACGCCGCCAGCCAGATCGAGCTGGCCGAGCTCGACGCGTCGCGGGCGCGGCTGGACCGCGCCGAGGTGCTCGCCCTGCGCGCCCAGATCAGCCCGCACTTCATCTACAACGCGCTCAACACCATCGCGTCGTTCGTGCGCACCGACCCGGACCGGGCCCGCGAACTCATCCTGGACTTCGCCGATTTCACCCGTTACTCGTTCCGGTCGGCCGGGCAGTACACCACGCTGCGCGACGAGCTGCGCAACATCGACCGGTACCTGACGCTGGAGCGGGCCCGCTTCGGCGACGCGCTGCGGGTGCGGCTGCAGGTCGCCCCGGAGGTGCTCAACGTGGTGCTGCCGTTCCTGGCACTGCAACCGCTGGTGGAGAACGCGGTGCGGCACGGGCTGGCGGCCAAGGGCGGCGGGTCGATCGAGATCGTCGCCCGCGACGAGGGCTCGGACTGCGTGATCACCGTCGAGGACGACGGGGTGGGCATGGATCCGGACAAGCTGCGCGCCGGTCCGGGCGACGCGCTGCCGGGTGATCCGGGCGAGGGCGCGCACGTCGGGCTGACCAACGTCGACCACCGACTGCGGGCGGCGTTCGGTAACGACTACGGTCTGGTCGTCGAAACGGCGATCGGCGCGGGCACCAAGGTGATAATGCGGGTACCCAAGTTCAGGTCGGGGGTCCGAGCCAACGGAGGCAGTATCGGGTGAGCCATCGGGTGCGACAGACATGAGCAAGCTCACCGTGCTCGCCGTCGACGACGAGGCGCCGGCGCTCGACGAGCTCACCTACCTGCTGAGCCGCCACCCCGACATCGGGGAGGTGTGCAGCGCCGGCGACGCCACCGCCGCCCTGCGCGAACTCAACCACCGCCGGTTCGACGCGATCTTCCTCGACATCAACATGCCCGGGCTGAGCGGGATCGAACTGGCCGGGGTGCTGGCCAAGTTCTCCCACCGCCCGGCGCTGGTGTTCGTCACCGCCCACGACGACCAGGCGCTGGCCGCCTTCGACGTGGGCGCGATCGACTACGTGCTCAAGCCGATCCGGCAGGCCCGGCTCGGCGAGGCGATCCGGCGGGTGCGGTCCGCCCGGGCCACCGCCGCCGCCGAGCCGCCGCCCGAACGGTCCGGCTCCGACGTCATCCCGGCGGAGCTGGGCGGGGTGACGCACCTGGTACCGCGCGACGAGATCGGCTGGGTGGAGGCCGAGGGCGACTACGCCCGGCTGCACTCGGCGTCGGGCACCCACCTGGTGCGGATCCCGCTGTCGACGCTGGAGTCGCGCTGGCGCGAACACGGCTTCCAACGCATCCACCGCTCCTACCTGGTGGCGCTGAAGCTGGTGACCGGGCTGCGCACGGTCGACGGCGCGGTACTGGTGCGGTTGCGCGCCAACGGCGCCTCGCCGGCGGTGGAGCTGCCGGTGAGCCGCCGGCAGGCCCGGGAGTTGCGCGAGCGGCTGGTGCGCCACCCGATGCGCACCCTCAAGCCGGCGGGCGGCGCCGATGAGTAGCCCGGAGCGGCCGCAACGGCAGCGGGTGGTGCTGGCCCACCGGCGCGGCGCGCGGATGGTGCGCACCCGGGTGGAGCTGCAGGAGCAGACCCCGGTCGGCGACGCGCTGGTGCGCGGCCTGGTGCGCGCCCAGCTCGGGCTGGCGCTGCGGCTGGCCGCGGTGGTGCTCGGCGTCGTCGGCATCGTCGCGGCCGCACTGCCGGCGCTGTCGCAGGCCTCGATCGGCGGGCTGCGGCTGAACTGGCTGGTCCTGGGCGTCCTGATCTACCTGCTGCTGCTGTGGGCCGGGCGGCTCTACGTCCGGCTGGCCGAGCAGGGTGAGCGGGACTTCGTCCGGGTGGTCGACGGCGAGCCGTGAGCGGATCGGCCCTGACCGCTGCCGCCCTGATCGTCGCGGCCGTGGCGACGATGGCGATCGGCGCCTACGGGGTGCGACTGTCGCGCACCACCTCGGACTTCCTGGTGGCCTCCCGCACCGTGGGGCCGCGCTGGAACGCCGCCGCGATCTCCGGTGAGTACCTGTCGGCCGCCTCGTTCCTCGGGGTGGCGGGGTTGATCGCCAAGTACGGCGCCGACGCGCTGTGGTACCCGGTCGGCTTCACCGCCGGCTACCTGGGGCTGCTGCTGTTCGTCGCCGCACCGCTGCGCCGCTCCGGCGCCTACACCGTGCCGGACTTCGCCGAGTTCCGGCTGGGGTCGGTGTGGCTGCGCAAGGTGGCGATGCTGGTCGTGTTGGTGATCTTCGTGTTCTACCTGGTGCCGCAGTACCAGGGTGCGGGCCTGGCGCTGAAGACCCTGCTCGGCGTCCCGGCCTGGATCGGGCCGCTGGCGGTCGGGGCGATCGTGGTGGCCAACGTGGTCGCCGGCGGCATGCGCTCGATCACCTTCGTGCAGGCCTTCCAGTACTGGCTCAAGCTCACCGCGATCGCGGTGCCCGCGCTGGCGCTGCTGGCGCTGTTCGCCCAGCAGGGCGGCGAGCTCGGCGGGCCGCTGCCGCCGCGGCTGGCCGAGGACACCACGGTGACGGTGGAGACCGACGTCGTGCTGGACATCCCGGCCCCGGCCGGGATCACCGTCACCGGCACGCTCGACGGCCGGGCGGTTCGCGACGCGCCGGTGCCGGCCCCGGGCGAGCACACCGTGGCGGCCGGATCGACGCTGCACCTGCCCGCCGGGGCGGCCACGCCGGTGGTGGCGGGCACGCCCGCGGCCGGATCGGACTGGCTGGCCTCGGGCAACGGGCTGGGCGGGCCGCATCCGCGGCTGCAGGTGCTGTCGATCATCATCGCGACGTTCCTGGGCACCATGGGGCTGCCGCACGTGCTGGTGCGCTTCTACACCAACCCCGACGGCCGGGCGGCCCGGCGCACCGCGCTGGCGGTGATCGCGCTGCTGTCGCTGTTCTACCTGTTCCCCACCCTGCTGGGGGTGTTCGCCCGGCTGTACGTGCCGCAGCTGCTGATCACCGGCACCGCCGACGCGGCGGTGCTGCTCACCCCGGGCGCGGCGTTCGACGGGGCGCTCGGGCAGGCGCTCGGCGCGCTGGTCGCCGCCGGGGCGATCGCGGCCTTCCTGGCCACCTCGTCGGGGCTGCTGGTGAGCATCGCCGGGGCGCTGGCCACCGACGTGCTGCGCGGCCGGGTGCGGGACTTCCGCATCGCCGCGCTGATCGCCGGGCTGCTGCCGATCCCGCTGGCGCTGTCGGCGGCCAACATCGAGCTGTCCCGCAGTGTCGGGCTGGCGTTCGCGGTGGCCGCCTCCACGCTGTGCCCGCTGTTGGTGCTCGGGGTGTGGTGGCGCGGGCTGACGGTGCCCGGCGCGGCGGCCGGGCTGCTGGTCGGCACGCTGTCGTCGGCCAGTGCGGTGGCGGTGGAGATCGTCGGCGGCATCGACGAGCGGCTGCTGGGCGGCTGGCCGGCGGTGATCGTCGGCTATCCGGCGGTGCTCAGCGTGCCGCTGGCGTTCGCGACGATGGTGCTGGTCAGCTGCTGCACGCGGCGCACCCGGCCGCGGGACGTGGCGCAGATCTTCGCGCGCATGCACGTGCCGGAGGGGCTCGGCATGGGCGTGGAGCGGGTGCCGCGGGACTGAGCCGGGACACCAACCGCTCACCGTTCGTCGTGGTGCACCGACCGTTCGGCGCACGCCTTCCGGGGTTTACCGGTTCGTCGACGCAGGCCCTGTAGATGTGACCTGCATCGCATTTAGGTTCTGGCCATATCCCGGATCACGTGCAGAGGAGATCGACGGTGTCCGAACCACATCGTGCCACCCAGTCCACCATCCCCCGCGAGCGTTACGTGGCGGTGCAGTCCAGCCCGGAGTTCCAGGAGTTGCGAAGCCGCTTGCGCCGCTTCGTGTTCCCGATGAGCGCGGCGTTCCTGGTCTGGTACGCGCTGTACGTGGTGCTGGGCGCGTTCGCCCATGACTTCATGGCGATCCCGGTCTGGGGTGCGATCAACGTCGGCATGCTGATCGGCCTCGGGCAGTTCGCCACCACGTTCCTGATCACCGGCCTGTACGTGCGGTTCGCCAACCGCGAGATCGACCCGCGCGCCGAGCGGATCCGCGCCGAGCTGGAGGGCGGGCGGTGATGACGACGTTCCTGGCCGCCGGCACCGACGTCGGCAATCCCGCGATCAACATCGCCATCTTCGTGGCGTTCGTGGCCGTCACCCTGTTCGTGGTGATGCGCGCCAGCCGCCGCAACGCCTCTGCTGACGAGTTCTTCACCGCCGGAAGGGCTTTCACCGGACCACAGAACGGTGTGGCGATCTCCGGGGACTACCTGTCGGCGGCGAGCTTCCTCGGTATCGCCGGGGCCATCGCCGTCTACGGCTACGACGGGTTCCTCTACAGCATCGGCTTTCTGGTGGCGTGGCTGGTGGCGCTGCTGCTGGTCGCCGAATTACTGCGCAACACCGGCAAGTTCACCATGGCCGACGTGCTGAGCTTCCGGCTCAGGCAGCGGCCGGTGCGGCTGGCGGCCGCCACCAACACGCTGGCGGTGTCGCTGTTCTACCTGCTGGCCCAGATGGCCGGCGCCGGCGGCCTGGTGGCCCTGCTACTCAACGTCGAAAGCGATTGGGGCCAGGCGCTTGTCATCGCTGTGGTGGGCGTGCTGATGATCGTCTACGTGCTGGTCGGCGGGATGAAGGGCACCACCTGGGTGCAGATCATCAAGGCGGTGCTGCTGATCGGCGGCGCCGGGCTGATGACGCTGGCGGTGCTGTTCAAGTTCGGGCTGAACTTCTCCGACATCCTGGCCTCGGCCCAGACCGCGGTGTCCGGCTCGAGCAACGAGGCGGTGGCCGCCCGCGACGTGCTCGCCCCCGGCGCGCAGTACGGCGCGTCGCTGACCTCGAAGCTGAACTTCATCTCGCTGGCCCTGGCGCTGGTGCTGGGCACCGCCGGCCTGCCGCACGTGCTGATGCGGTTCTACACGGTGCCCACCGCCAAGGAGGCCCGCCGCTCGGTGGTGTGGGCGATCGCGCTGATCGGCGCGTTCTACCTGTTCACCCTGGCGCTGGGCTACGGCGCGGCGGCCATGGTCGGCCCGGACCGCATCCTGGGCTCGCCGGGCGGGCAGAACTCCGCGGCCCCGCTGCTGGCGTTCGAACTCGGCGGGGTGGTGCTGCTGGCCGTCATCTCGGCGGTGGCGTTCGCGACCATCCTGGCGGTGGTGGCCGGCCTGACGATCACCGCGTCGGCGTCGTTCGCCCACGACATCTACGCCACCCTGATGAAGAAGCACCAGGTCACCGAGTACGAGCAGGTGCGGGTCTCCCGCATCACCGCGGTGGTGCTGGGCGTGTTCGCCATCGTGCTGGGCATCCTGGCCTCCGGGCAGAACATCGCCTTCCTGGTGGCGCTGGCGTTCGCGGTGGCCGCGGCGGCGAACCTGCCGACCATTCTGTTCTCGCTGTACTGGCGGCGGTTCAACACCCGCGGCGCGCTGTGGAGCATGTACGGCGGTCTGATCTCGACGATCGTGCTGATCGTGTTCTCGCCCGCGGTGTCCGGGACCCCGACGTCGATGCTGCCGAACGCGGACTTCGCCTGGTTCCCGCTGTCCAACCCGGGCATCGTGTCCATCCCGCTCGCGTTCGCGCTGGGCGTCATCGGCACGCTGACCTCGCCGGACGACGAGGATCCCGCGCTGGCCGCCGAGATGGAGGTGCGGTCGCTGACCGGCGTCGGCGCGGAGCGGGCCGTCGCTCACTGACCCCGCCCACCGACCCGATACCGGCCACGCCGGGCGCTGGGGACTCCCCTCGCCCGGCGTGTCCCGTTCGGGCGGGGCCTACAGCACGCCGGGCGGCAGCCCGTACAGGTGCGAGATGGGCAGGGTCATCAGCACCCGCCGCTCGTCGACCATCGCCCGCCGGTACTCGTCCCAGTCCGGATGCTCGCCGGCGATGTTGCGGTACAGCTGCACCAGGCCCTCGACGGTCTCGTCGTCGGGGGCGGCCGCGGGCGGGGTGAGGATGGCGTTGCCCTCGGCGACCGCGTAGGCCCAGCCGTCGTCGGAGCTGACGTGGATGGATGCGCGCGGGTCGCGGCGCAGGTTGCGGGTCTTGGCGCGCGGCTCGGTCATCGACACCTGCAGCGTGAGCGCCCGAGGATCGAAGTAGTACTTGACGTTGGACAGCTGCGGGCGGCCGTCACGCTTGATGGTCGCCAGCACACCCAGCGAGTTCCCGGCCAGCAGGGCCAGCAGCTTGTCGTCGAACACCTGACGCGCCATGGTGACGAGCCTACGTCGCCGGGGCCGGTTGCAGGGCCCACCCGGCCCACCGCGTCCGGCGTTCACCCGCGGCGAACCCCGCCCCCGCGCCCCGCCCTACCCGTCACAATCGTCGGATACCGGTGCTGCACTTCACATTTCACCCCAGCACCGGATGTTTCGGTACATTGGCGGCCGTGACCCCGAAATCCCCCGTCAAGGCCTCGCTCACCGGCGTCTCGGAGACCGCGCTGCTCACCCTGCAGGTGCGCGCGCTGGAGGCCGCCCGGCCCGACCGGCTCATCGACGACCCGATGGCGATCGAGCTGGTCAAGGCCATCGACTTCGACTTCGCCAAGTTCGGCTACGCCAAGCGCCAGGACATGGCGCTGCGGGCACTGGCCTTCGACGCGGCCACCCGCCGCTACCTGCTCACCCACCCGAAGGCCACCGTGGTGGCGCTGGCCGAGGGCCTGCAGACCACCTTCTTCCGGCTGCGGGACGCCGGTGCCGGGGATCAGTTCCGTTGGCTGACGGTTGATCTGCCGCCCATGGTGGAGCTGCGCCGGCAGCTGCTGCCGCCGTCGGAGCGGGTCCGGATGCTGGGCTGCTCGGCGCTGGACTACTCCTGGATGGACGAGGTGGACGCCGGCGAGGGGGTGTTCATCACCGCCGAGGGCCTGCTGATGTACCTGCAGCCGGACGAGGCGATGGGGCTGATCCGCGAGTGCGCCCGGCGGTTCCCGGGCGGGCAGATGATGTTCGACCTGCCGCCCAAGCGGCTGCACTGGCTGATGCAGCGCGGCTTGCGCACCTCACGCCGCTACACGGTGCCGCCGATGCCGTTCACCCTGTCGGTGGCCGAGACGGCGAACCTGGTGCACACCGTGCCCGGGGTGCGGGCGGTGCACGACGTGGCCTACCCGAAGGCGCGCGGCCGGGTGCTCAACGCGCTGCTGTGGCTGTCCCAGCGCTTCCGGGTGTTCGACGACTTCCGCGGCCACTACGTGCTGCTGGAGTTCGGCGCGCCGAAGGCCGCCTCCAGGTAGGCGATCGCCTCGGCGCGGCCGAGGCCCAGCGCGCGGGCGGTGGCGGCGTAGGCCGCGGCGGCCTCGGCCATCGCCTCGTCGGCCGGGTCCACCCGGGCCACGTAGGTCCCGAACCGGCCCCGGGTCTCCAGCAGCCCGGCGGCCTCGAGCTCCCGGTAGGCGCGAGCCACCGTGTTGACCGCCAGCCCGAGCTCGGCGGCGAGTTCCCGAACGGTCGGCAGGCGGGTGCCGGGCGCGAGCCGGCCGTCGCGGATGGCATCGATGATCTGGGTGCGGAGCTGGTCGAACAGCGGCCTGGCGGCTCGGGGGTCGAGGCGCACCCATTCGCCCAAGTCGGCCACGTGTTCAGTATCACCCAGACCCGCTACCTTGGTCATGTGCAGGTGACGGTGTTCAGCGGTGCCGGGATCTCGGCCGACAGCGGGGTCCCGACGTTCCGCGACCCCGAGACGGGGTTGTGGGCCAAGGTCGACCCCTACCAGATCTCCAGCATGGAGGGGTGGCGCGCACACCCGGAGCGGGTGTGGGCGTGGTACCTGTGGCGCCACTACATGATGCGGTCGGTCGAGCCGAACGCCGGCCACCGCGCGGTCGCCGACTGGCAGCGCGACCACGAGGTGCACGTCATCACCCAGAACATCGACGACCTGCACGAACGGGCCGGCAGCGAGCGGGTCTACCACGTGCACGGCAGCCTGTTCGAGTTCCACTGCGACGCCTGCCGCGCCCCGTTCGAGGGGGTGCTGCCGGAGATGCCCGAGCCGGTCGAGGAGATCGACCCGCCGGAGTGCATGTGCGGCGGGCTGATCCGGCCGAACGTGGTGTGGTTCGGCGAGTCGCTGCCGCAGGACGCCTGGGGCCTGTCGATCGACGCGGTGGTCAATGCCGACCTGGTGGTGGTGGTCGGGACCTCGTCGGTGGTCTACCCGGCGGCGGGGCTGCCGGAGATGGCGCTGGCCCGCGGCATCCCGGTCGTCGAGGTCAACCCCGAGCCGACGCCGCTGACCGAGTCGGCGACGGTGTCGCTGCGCGAGACCGCAGCCCGCGCGCTGCCCGGGCTGCTGGACCGGCTGCCCGCCCTGCTGAACTAGGCCGGCCGCACCGCGCGGCCGATCGCGATCGGCCCCACCGGGGCCGGCACCCAGGCCGGCAGCAGCCATTCCCGCCGCACCGTGGTGATCTCGAAACCCGCTGCGGCGATGGCTTTCTCGGTGTGCCGGTGGGTGTGGCAGTTGCCCATCAGCCGGGGCCAGACGGTGCGGTCGGCCAGCCGCTGCAGCCCGGCGCGGGCGCCGTGGTCGACGGCGACGTGCTCGGCGAACCGCAGTTCGCCGCCGGGCCGCAGCAGTTCGAACAGCCGCCGCAGCACCGCGGCCGGGTCGTCCACCGAGCACAGCACCAGCGAGCACACCACGGCGTCGAATTGCGCTGTGGCGGCGATGTTCCCGTCGGGCAGGTCCTCGATCGCCGCGGTGGTGACCAGCACCGGGACCGGGGCGGTGACGGCGGCCTCGGTGGCCCGGGCGGCCAGCCGCCGCTCGGGTTCGAGTGCGACCACGTTGGTGACCGTCGTCGGGTAGTGGGCGAAGTTGGTGCCGGTGCCGGCGCCGACCTCCAGCACACTGCCGGCCAGTCCGGCCAGGTTCTCCCGGCGCAGCCGCCGCATGGCCGCCGGTTCGTGGCCGGACAGCAGCGTCCACAGCCGGGCGAACATCGGGTTGTCGATCGTCTCGGTCATCGCAGCAACTCCATCACGCGTCGGATCGTCGCATCGGGGGCGGTGCCGGGGCCGATCCGGCCGGCCACGATCTGGCCGATGCACACCGCCCGCAGCACCCGGTCGGCGAAGGCCAGCGGATCCCCCCACGGCAGATGCGGTTTGGCGATCAGCAGGGCGACCACCCCGTGCACCGCGGTCCACAGCTCCAGGGCCACGGCGGTGGCGTCGCCGGCCGGGACGGTGCCCTGCGTCATCAGGGCCTGCACCGAGGCCCGCAGATGCCGGAGGACCGCGCTGTCGAGCGTGGTGTCCACCGCGCCGCCGGGCCGGTCCCGGCCCATGGTGGCGATGCGGTACAGCTCCGGATTGTCCAGCGCGAAGCGCACATAGGCCAGCCCCTGGGCGTGCAGCGCCTCGAGCGGCGACCGCTGTTCGCCGGCGGCCCGGCGCATCTCGGCGTCGAGCCGCCCGAACCAGCGGGCGCACACGGCGTCGAGCAGCGCGCCCTTGTCGGCGAAGTGCAGGTAGATCGACGGGGCGGTGACGCCCACCCGCCCGGCGACCGACCGGATGGAGACCGCGCCGGCGTCGCCGGTCTCCAGCAGCAGCTCGGTGGTGGCGGCCAGGATCTCCTCGCGCATCCGCTCCCCCGCGCCGCGCGGGGCGCGGCGTCGCCGGATCCGGTGCGCGCTCACCGGGTCACCCGCCGCCCGGGACGGGGCCGGCGGCCGGGGTCGGTGCGGCCGATTCGGTGAGGCCGATCCGGGCGTGCAGCCGGGCCAGCGGCCGCGGCGCCCACCAGTTGTAGCGGCCCAGCAGGTGCATGAAGGCCGGGACCAGGACCATGCGCACCAGGGTGGCGTCGGCGAGCACCGCCAGGGTCAGTCCGGTGCCGAACATCCGCATGAACGACACCTGCGCGGCGATCAGCGCGGCGAACGAGATGGACATGATCAGCGCGGCGGCGGTGATCACCCGGCCGGTGCGCGCCAGGCCGAGGGCGACGGCGTCGTCGTTGCGCGCCCGCGCGTCGGCGGTCCCGGTGGGGTTGCGCAGCCAGTACTCGCGGATCCGGCTGATCAGGAACACCTCGTAGTCCATCGACAGCCCGAAGGCGATGCAGAACAGCAGCACCGGCATGGTCGCCACCAGGGTCCCGGTGGCGGTGGTGCCGAACCCGCCGAGATGGCCGTCCTGGAACACCCAGACCAGCGCGCCGAACGCAGCGGTCAGGGAAAGCACATTGAGCACAAGCGCTTTCAACGGCAACACGACGCTGCCGGTGAGCAGGAACAGCAGCACGAGGGTGATCGCCGCGATCACGGTCAGCACCAGCGGCATCCGGGCGATGATCGTCGCGACGCTGTCCTGGTTGACCGCGGCGGTGCCGCCGAGCAGCGCCGGCCCGCCGTTGGGGGTGGGCACCGCGCGCAGCCGGTCCAGCAGGGTCCGCGAGGCGTCGGTGAACAGCGGTGCCGCACCGGCGACGGTGAGGAAGGCGCTGCGTCCGGAGGCGTCCTCGGCGATGCCGGCCGGCGCGCCCGGCGGACCGCTGCGCACCCCGGCGACGAAGGTGCCGCCGGGCGCCGACACCGCGGCCACGTCGGGGACCCGGGACAGCTCGGCGGCGTAGCGGTCCAGCTCGGCCGGGCCGATGCCGCCGGCGTCGGGCAGCACGACGGTGACGTCGCGGGCGGTGTCGACGGCGAACCCGTCGCGCAGCTCGTCGCCGACCTGCCGGGCGCTGGCGCTCGCGGGCAGCACCCGGTCGTCCGGGAACCCCCAGCGGATGCCCAGGAACGGGGCGCCGAGCACGAGCAGCACCGCCACCCCGGCCGCGCCGACCGGTACCGCACGGCGCATCACGGTGCGGGCCAGCCGGTACCAGCCGGTGTCGGTGACCGGCCGCGGCGCGGGGTCGGGGCGGCCGAACAGGCGCCGGGCGGGCCGCCGCACGTCGTAGGCGTCGAGCCGGTCGCCGAGCAGGGTGATCACGGCCGGGCGACGACGACGGGCCGCGACGGCGGCCAGCGCCACCACCGCCACCCCGGCGTAGGCGAACGACTTGAGGAAGTACATCGGGAACAGCGCCATGGCGGCCATCGACAGCGCGACGGTCAGCGCGGAGAACACCACGGTGCGCCCGGCACTGACCATGGTGCGCAGCAGCGCGTCGGCCGGGGCGGCGCCGGCGGCGCGCTCGTCGCGGAACCGGCTGACGATGAGCAAGGTGTAGTCGATGGCCAGGGCGAGCCCCATCGCGACGATGAGGTTGAGCGCGAAGATCGACACGTCGGTGGCCACGGCGAGCGCGCGCAGCACCGCCATCGAGCCGAGGATGGCCAGCAGCCCGACGGCCAGCGGCAGCGCGGCGGCGAGCAGGCCGCCGAACACCCAGACCAGCACCAGGAAGCTGAGCGGGACCGCGATGGCCTCCATGCGCAGCAGGTCGCGTTCGTTCTGGGTGTTGATCTGCCGGTAGATCATCGCCTCGCCGCCGGCCCGGATGCGCACCCCGGCCCGGTCGGCGGCGTCGCCCCCGAGCAGGTCCTCGACGAGGGCGGCGGCGTGTCGCTGGGCGTCGTTCTCACCGCCGGTGATGCCGGCGACGATCAGCCCGGTGTGCCCGTCGGTGCCGACCAGCCCGGCCGCCGCGCCGGGCGGGGCGGTCCAGGCGGAGGCGACGTCGGCGGCGTGCGGGGCGGCCTGCAGCCGCCGGACGAGTTCCAGCGCGGTGCCGCGGGCCGGTTCGCCGAGCACGTCGCCGTCGGCGGTGACGGCGAGGATGAGCTGCATGTCGCCCCGGCCGAACCGGTCGGCGAGGAGCTGCTGGGCCCGCGCGGATTCGGAGGTGGGGTCCTGGAACCCGCCGGCCGACAGGCTCTGGGCGACCGACAGGCCGTAGACCGCGGCGGCCGCCGCGATCAGGGCGGCCAACAGCAGCACCCGCCGCGGGACGGCGATGGCCAGGCGGGCGATGCGGTGCAGCACGGCGAACCCCCCCGGACGGTCGGCTACCGGCGTTAAGTTAGCAGCGTTCAGCCGGCCGTCCGGGCGCTTTCGGCGGGGGCTTCCGGGCGGCTATCGGGGCACCCCGGCGCCGGATCCGGCCGATGTGTCGGCCGGCGCGCATAGGCTGCGGCCATGGCGACTCCGCAACCGAACAGCCCTGCCCCCGCCGTCCTGCCGGATATCGGGCTGGTGTTGCTGCGCCTGGCCGTCGGCGCGACCATGCTGCAGGCCGGCCTGCTCAAGGCCACCGACTTCACCACCACCGTCGGGTTCATGGAAGCCGGCGGCTGGCGGGCCCCGACGCTGGCCACGGCCATGGTCACCGCCGCCGAGGCGCTGGGCGGGCTCGGCCTGATCCTCGGGGCGATCACCCCGCTGGCGGCGTGTGCGGTGCTCGCCGCCATGATCGACGCCTGGCTGGTCCTGGTCAGCGGCGGCCCGTTCTGGTCGGAACCGTTCAACGTGCCGTTCCTGGCCGCGTTCGGCGCGGCGGCACTGCTGTGCACCGGCGCGGGCGCCTACTCGGTGGACCGGCTGCTGGGCCGGCGGCACTGGCCGGCGCGGGTGTCGGTCGGGCTGCTCGCGCTCGCGGTGGCCGCGGCGATCATCACCTGGGTGGCGCTCAACGGCACCAACCCGGTCCACGTCGGCTGAGCCGGGCCGAAAACTGACTCGGGGGTAACATTGCCAGACTTTTCCGAAGCGTGACTCAAAGATTCCTTAATGGCGATCCATAGGCTCGGTGTCATGTGGATCGACGACACCAGTGCCGATGTCATCAAGGTCGATTTCGAGGCGCTCTACCACGGCGATGTGCTCGTCGAGGGCGACACCTCCGAGCAGTTCGAGGACTGGGAGCCGCTGGCGAAGGCGGTCTGACCGGCACGCCCGATCCGTCGCGCACCCCATTGCCGGGGCGTTTGCTCGGCGATCCGTACTTCATGCCCTCCGGAGATGAGTTCGCCCCGGGAGCGGGATGCTCCCGGGGCGAGTGCTTTCGGGCCGACGGTCGGCTCAGGCCGGGACGGCGTCGAGGTCGTCGGCGACCATGCCCGCCAGCCGGCCGCGGATGATCGCCTCGGCCTCCCGGACCATCCGCGAGACCAGCTCGCCGACGGTCGGGATGTCGTGGATCAGGCCCATCGAGGTGCCGACCGACCAGATCCCGGCGTCGAGGTCGCCGGTCTCGTAGACCTGCCTGCCACGCACGCCGGCCACCAGATCCTTGACGTCCTCGAACGATCCACCCTTGTCGAGGATCGCCACCACTTCGCGCGACACCGCGTTGCTGGCCACCCGCGCGGTGTTGCGCAGCGGGCGGAAGATCAGCTCGGTGTCGAGTTCGGTGCCGGCGACGATCGCCTCCTTGACCTTCTGGTGGACCGGCGACTCCACGGTGCACAGGAACCGCGAGCCCATGTTCACCCCGTCGGCGCCCAGCGCCAGCGCCGCGACCAGACCGCGGGCGTCGGCGATGCCGCCGGAGGCGATCAGCGGGATGGTGATCTTCTCGGCCGCGGCCGGGATGAGCACCAGACCCGGGATGTCGTCCTCACCGGGGTGCCCGGCGCACTCGAACCCGTCGATGCTGATGCCGTCCACGCCCAGGCTCTGCGCCTTGACCGCGTGCCGCACCGAGGTGCACTTGTGCAGCACCTTGATGCCGTTCTCGTGGAACATCGGCAGGTGCGGCGCCGGGTTGGAGCCCGCGGTCTCGACGATCTTGATGCCGGACTCGACGATGACCTGGCGGTACTCGTCGTACGGCGGCGGGTTGATCGTCGGCAGGATGGTGAGGTTGACGCCGAACGGCTTGTCGGTCAGCTCCCGGGTCCGGGCGATCTCCTTGGCCAGCGCCTCCGGCGTCGGCTGGGTCAACGCGGTGAGGAACCCGAGGGCCCCGGCGTTGGCCACGGCCGCGACCAGTTCGGCCCGGCCCACCCACTGCATGCCACCCTGGACGATCGGGTGTTCGATCCCGAACGTCTCGGTGAACTTCGTCTTCAGCGCCATCGGCGTCTCCCCCTCTCCCCGGATTTACCGCGGCGCCATCCGGATCGCGCCGTCGAGGCGGATCACCTCGCCGTTGAGCATCGGGTTCTCGACGATGTGCACGGCCAGCGCGCCGTACTCGTCGGGGTCGCCCAGCCGGGCCGGGTGCGGCACCTGCTTGCCCAGCGAGGCCTGGGCCTCCTCGGGCAGCGAGCCCAGCAGCGGGGTCTTGAACAGGCCCGGGGCGATGGTGACCACGCGGATCAGCTCACGGGACAGGTCACGGGCGATCGGCAGGGTCATGCCGACCACGCCGCCCTTGGACGCCGAGTAGGCGGCCTGGCCGATCTGGCCCTCGAACGCCGCGACCGAGGCGGTGTTGATGATGACGCCGCGCTCGCCGTTGATCGGCTCGGTCTTGGCGATGCGCTCGGCGCTCAGCCGCAGCACGTTGAAGGTGCCGATCAGGTTGACCTCGACGACCTTGCGGAACTCGTCGAGCGGGAACGGGCCGTTCTTGCTCAGCGTCTTGATGGCGTTGCCGATGCCGGCGCAGTTGACGTTGATGCGGACCGGACCCATCTCCTCGGCGATGTCGAGCGCCTTGGTGACCCCTTCGGGATCGACGACGTTGGTCGCGACGAAGCGGGCGCGCGGCCCGAGTTCCTTGACGACGTCCTCACCCTTGAGGTCGATGACCACGACCGAGGCGCCCCGGTCCAGCAGGCGCTTGGTGGTCGCCAGGCCCAGGCCCGAGGCACCACCGGTGACGACGGCAACGGCGTCCTTGATCTCCACTGATACTTCCTCTCTCCGGCCGGCACGGTGCCGGCCAACGCATCTCGGTTGGGTTCAGCTCCAGTCGCGCAGCACGGCCTCGGTGTCCTCACCGGGCTCGCGCGGCGGCGTCGGGCGGTCCGGCACGGTGCGGGAGAACCGCGGTGCCGGGTTCGGGAACAGGAAGTCGCCCTCCTTGTAGAAGGTGTTCCGTTCGGCCACATGCGGATCCGACTCGACCTCGGCGAACGACAGCACCGGGGTGACACAGGCGTCGGTGCCGGCGAACACCTTCGTCCAGTGGTCGCGGTCCCTGGACTTGAACACCTCGGTGAACTTGGCGCGCAACTCGTCCCAGCGGCTCATGTCGTTCTGGTCGGGCAGGTCCGCGCCCTCGAGGCCGAGGCCCTTGAGCAGCTCGGCGTAGAACTGCGGTTCGATCGCGCCGACCGCCATGTACTTGCCGTCGGCGGTCTCGTAGGTGTCGTAGTACGGCGCGCCGGTGTCGAGCATGTTGACGCCGCGCTCGTCCGACCACATCCCCATGGCCCGGAACGACCACATCATCTGCATCAGCACCGCCGAGCCGTCGACCATCGCGGCGTCGACCACCTGGCCCTTGCCGGAGCGCTCCCGCTCCCACAGCGCGGCCAGGATGCCCACCAGCAGAAACATCGAGCCGCCACCGAAGTCTCCGGCGAGGTTCAGCGGCGGAACCGGCTTCTCGCCCTTGCGTCCGACGGCGTGCAGGGTGCCGTTGATGGAGATGTAGTTGATGTCGTGCCCGGCCTGCTGGGCGCGCGGCCCGTCCTGGCCCCAGCCGGTCATCCGGGCGTAGACCAGCCGCGGGTTGATCTGCTCGCAGTCGGCGGGGCCGATGCCGAGCCGCTCGGTGACCCCGGGGCGGTAGCCCTCGATGAGCACGTCGGCCTTGGCGATGAGCCGGCGGACGAGCTCGCGGCCCTCCTCGGTCTTCAGGTCGGCGGCCACCGACCGCCGGTTGCGCTGCAACTGATCACGAGCGCTGCGCGGAAGACTCGGTCCGGGTGTGTTGCGCGGGCGCTCCACCCGCACCACGTCGGCGCCCAGATCACCCAGGATCATCGCGGCGTGCGGGCCGGGGCCGATCCCGGCCAGCTCGACCACGCGCAACCCCTGCAAAGGTCCGGCCATTCAATTCACCTTTCCCGTGGTTGACCGCGACATAGCTTACTTGTATAACCAAGTCGACTCGATACGGCCCTGTGGGGCTCCTCACAATTTAGGGTGCAGACATGACCACCGATTCCGGCGCCATCACCTACCAGACCATCGACGACCTGCACGTCAGCCTCGACGGGCCGGTGCTGCGGGTGACCTTGAACCGCCCGGACAGCCTCAACTCGCTGACCGCGCCGCTGCTCACCGCCCTCGGCGACGTGCTCGAGCAGGCCGCCGCCGACCGGCGGGTGCGGGTGGTGCGGCTCGGCGGCGCGGGTCGGGGGTTCTGCGCCGGGGCCGGGATCAGCGCCGAGGAGCAGTCCGACCCGACCGCGCACGGTACCCCGGAGCAGGTGCTCGACGCGGCCAACCGGGTGGTGCGCACGATCGTCGGACTGCCCAAGCCGGTGGTCGCCGCGGTGCAGGGCCCGACCGCCGGTGTCGGGGTGTCGCTGGCGCTGGCCTGCGACGTGGTGGTCTGCTCCGAGCAGGCGTTCTTCATGCTGGCGTTCACCAAGATCGGCCTGATGCCCGACGGCGGCGCCTCGGCCCTGGTGGCCGCCTCGGTCGGGCGCGCCCGGGCGATGCGGCTGGCGCTGCTGGCCGAGCGGCTGCCGGCCACCGAGGCCTTCCAGGCCGGGCTGGTCAGCTCGGTGCACCCGGCCGAGGAGTTCGAGGCCGCGGTGGAGAAGGTCGTCGGCGCGCTGGCGCACGGCCCCGCGGTGGCGCTGGCCAAGACCAAGCAGGCGATCAACGCCGCGACGCTGACCGAGCTCGAGCCCGCCATTCGGCGCGAGAGCGAGGGCCAGCTGGTCCTGCTGCACTCCCCCGACGTCGCCGAGGGCATCACGGCGTTCCAGGAGAAGCGCGCACCGCGCTTCACCGACGTCTGCTGAAAATCATTGGACCGCAGCGGGGCGGTCGGCGACCATCGGTGGGTGAGCACGCCGTCCGAAACCCGCCGCGGGCGGCTGTCGGGCTGGCGTGTGCTCGCGCCGTTCCGGGTCCGCGCCTACCGGCTGCTGATCGCCGCCGTCACCCTGTCCGTCTTCGCCGAGGGCATGTGGACGGTGGTGATGGCACTGCAGGTCATCGCGATCGACAACGACCCGGCGTCGCTGTCGGTGGTGGCCGCCTGCATGGGCACCGGACTGGTGGGGTTCGTGCTGGTCGGCGGGATCGTCGCCGACCGGGTGAGCCGGCGGCTGATCATCATCGCCGTCGAGACGGTCGACTTCGTCGCGGTGGCCGCCGTCGCCGCGCTGGGACTGCTTGACGCGCTTCGTATCTGGCACATGGCGGTGGCCGCCGCCGCGCTCGGGGTGGCCGCGGCGTTCTTCTTCCCGGCCTACAGCGCGATCCTGCCGCGCATCCTGCCCCCGGAGCAGTTGCTGGCCGCCAACGGCGTGGAGGGCGTGGTGCGGCCGGTGTTCCAGCGTGCCGTCGGGCCGGCGGTGGGCGGCATGGTGGTCGGCGCCTCCCTGCCCGGGATCGGCGCGGTGCTGGTGGCCGGGTTGTTCGGCCTCGGCCTGCTGCTGCTGATCTGCGCCGGCCCGTTCACGGAATCGGCTGCGCCACAGGAGGATCGGCCCCGTGCCCGGGTACTGCGGGACCTGCGCGACGGGTTCGTGTTCATGGTGGCCACCCCGTGGCTGCTGTGGACGCTGCTGTTCGCGAGCGTGTTCGTGCTGGTGGTGGTCGGGCCGATCGAGGTGCTGCTGCCGTTCATCACCGGCGAGCGGTTCGCCGACGGCGGGCGTGCCTACGGCTTCGTGCTCGCCGCGTTCGGGCTGGGCAGCGCGATCGGGGCGCTGGTGGTGTCGTCGCGGCGGATGCCGCGGCGGTACCTGACCACGATGATGGCGATGTGGGGTCTGGGCTCGCTTGCGCTGATCGTCATCGGCGCCACCGGCTCGTTCTGGCTGATGGCGGCCGCGTCGTTCGCGATCGGGATGACCGACGGTGCCGCCATGGTCATCTGGGGCACGCTGCTGCAGCGGCGGGTGCCGCCGGAGATGCTGGGCCGGGTGTCGAGCTTGGACTTCTTCGTGTCGCTGGCGTTCATGCCGGTGTCGTTCGCGGTCGTCGGCCCGCTGTCGAAGATGGTGCCGATCCCGACCATCTTCGTGGTGGCTGGGGTGTTGCCGGTGCTGTGCGCGGCGGTGGCGATGGCCGCGGCCCGGATGCGCAGCGACGAGCTGGCCCACCCATTGCGGTAGGGGCCGTCGCGCGAGTGTGCGCCCCGGAACGCCGCACCCGGCGTGTCGCGGACGAAACCGCACGGTCGCGGGCCGGTCAGAACAGCCGCGGCAGCACCAGCACCATGGTCAGCCCCCACACCGCGTGGGTGAGCACCGGGGCCGCCACACCGCCGGTACTGCGGCGCAGCAGCGCGCAGACCGGGCCGAGCAGCGCCGCGGCGAAACCGAGCATCGGGTTGCCGGTGCCGGCGGTCGTCGCGGCCACGTAGGCGACCGTCGACCACAGCACCGGTGCGGCCCGGCCCAGCGCCGAGTACAGCGCGCCCCGGAAGAACAGCTCCTCGGCGATCCCGTTGACCACGGTGATGACGGCGACCAGCAGCAGCGGGCCCTGGTCGGCGAATTCCAGGACGCGGGAGACGTATTCGTACACCGGGTCAATGCGGCGGGCGACCAGGCCGCCGAGCACGAACAGGGCGGCCAGCCCGACGCCGGCGCCGAGGCCGAGCAGCAGCGGCCGCCCGCCCCGCCCCAGCGGCACCGGCCCGGAGGCCAGTGCCCCGCCGGCCCACACCGCAGCCAGCGCCAGGGTGAGCCAGTAGAAGGAGGTCTCGCCGGGCGGGCGGGTCAGCGACCAGCCGAGCAGTGCCGCCCCCACCACCAGCACCACCGCCACCACGACGCGCCGCCGGCGCACCACCGGTGCCGGCTCGTCGAGCGGTTCGGTCATGCCCGCATGATCCCCGGAACCAGTCCGAGCAGGGTGTCCAGCCCGGTGCGCACCGCCCCGGCGACCGGGCCGGGCACCGCGTCGAGCAGCCCCAGCGCCGGGTGCACGGCCGCGGGCGTGACCGCGGCGGCCAGCCGGCGGATGCGCAGGGTGTCCCCGCCGGCCCAGTCCGGGTCGGTGTCGGCGAGGTGGTGCGGATCGGCGAGGTCGTCGACCGGCCGCGGCGGGGCCGGCGACAACGACCGGGCGATGGCCTCGTCGATACCGATCGGCCCGCCGGGCGGCGGGTCCACCAGGTCGCCCAGCCGCGGTTCCGCCGCGGTCATCGGAAAGTCAAGGGAGGCAACGAGATCAGCTGTAAGCCCGGCGGGAATGGGCAGCAGTGCCGCGCTGCACCGGCTCACCACGCCGATGTCGACCCCGCGGACCGGCAGCTGCGGGCGGCGCCGGTGGGCGATGCGGCAGTAGCGCTGCAGCAGTTCGCCGTAGGTGGTGGTCTGCGGGCCGTGGATGTCGTAGGCGCCCGGTGGGACGCGCTCCGCGTCGGCGGCGGAGACCAGGAAGTGGAGCACGTCGCGGATGGAGATGGGATCCATCGGGTTGGCCGACCAGGCCGGGGTGGGGATGACCGGGAACCGGTCGGCGACGTAGCGCAGCATCTCGAACGACGTCGACCCGGCGCCGATGATCATCGCCGCGCCCAGCCACACCAACTCCGGGCCATCCGCGATGTTGAGCGCGTCGGCGACCTCGGCGCGGCCGTTGAGGTGTTCGGACAGCCCGTCGGCGGCGGGCACGAAGCCGCCGAGGTAGACGATGCGGCGCACCCCGGCGTCCCGGGCGGCGGCGGCCACGTCGGCCGCGGCGGCGTTGTCGGCCTCGCGGTAGCCGGCCTCGCCGATGCCGTGGACCAGGTAGTAGAGGACGTCGAGGGCGCCGGCCTCGGCGAGGGCGGCGCGGACCGACGCGGCGTCGTGCACGTCGAGACGCACCGACTGCACGTCGTCGAACCAGCCGAACCTGCCGAGCCGGCGCGGGTCGCGGCCGGCCACGACGACATCGTGCCCGGCGTCGAGCAGGGCGGTGACGAGCCGGGAGCCGACGTAGCCGGTGGCGCCGGTGACCAGGGTGCGCAGGGGCCTCACCCGTTGCCTGTACCCGCTTCGCCCGCCCGGCACGCCTCACCTGCTCGCGCGGGGACGCGGGGACAGGGGCGTCAGGCGGTGGCGGGGCGGTGCACCCCGATGAGCGCGCGGTAGGCGGCGGCGTTGGCGCGGTTGCGCTCCACCTCCTCGTCGGTGAGCTCACGGCGCACCTTGCCCGGCACGCCGGCGACCAGCGAGCGGGGCGGCACGACGGTGCCCTGCGCGACGACCGCGCCGGCGGCCACCAGCGAGCCGGCGCCGATCACCGCGCCGTTGAGCACCACCGCGCCCATACCGATCAGCGCGCCGTCCTCGACCGTGCAACCGTGCAGCACCGCGTTGTGGCCGACCGTGACGTCCGCGCCCACCCGGCACGGGAAGCCGGGGTCGACGTGGACGGTCACGTTGTCCTGGATGTTGGAGCCGGCGCCGATCTCGATCGGCTCGGCCTCGGCGCGCAGCGTCGCGCCGTACCAGACGCCGGCCTCGGCGGCCAGGCGCACGTGGCCGACGACGGTGGCGGTGGGCGCCAGCCACGCCCGGTCGTGGATCTCGGGGGTGTGTCCGGCGACGCTGACGATCAAGGGTTCGCGCATGGCCGTCATCGTAAGTGCGCACCTACCCGGGCGGGGAGCAGGCGGCGTGACGCAGGTCACGGCCGACTTTGCCGGGCACTGGGGGCACCTCTACGATCCGAACTGCCCTATACCATCGCCAACGGCGATGCACATGCCGCGGAACCGGGTGTGTCCGAATCCCCGGCCGCGACCTGATAAGCACGGAGGCGTGAAGTTGAACAATCGCACCAGCAAGACCCTGGGCGTCGTGGCGGGTGCCGCCGCGATCGCACTGTCGCTCCCGCTGGCGGCGACCGCCTACGCCGAGCCACCGGCCCCCACGCCGGTTGCCGAGATCCCCGATCCGCAGGGGCCCGAGTGCGGCGCCATCCGCGCCGAGATGCCCGAACTGCGGTCCCTGGCCGTCATGCCGGTCGGCCGGGCGCTGTCCTACATCCCCGAGGTCTCGACGTTCTACAGCGCGATCTCCGGCGGGATCAACCCCGCGGTGAACATCGTGCCGGTGCTGGAGAACGGCCCGTACGTAATCTTCGCGCCCACCAACGCCGCGTTCGAGGCGCTGCCGGAGGGCCAGTGGGAGGCGATCAAGAGCGATCCGGCCGCGCTGACCAAGCTCGGCTACTACCACGCCTTCCTGGGCCTGCTCGGCCCCGATGACGTCAAGGGCCAGCGCCCGACGCAGGACGGCGCCGAGGTGAAGGTGACCGGCTCGGGCGGGGACATCACCGTCAACGACTCCGCCAAGGTGCTGTGCGGCGACATCCAGGCCGCCAACGCACGCATCTACATCATCGACAAGGTGCTCGACCCGGCCGACGCGCCGGAGCCGATCAAGCCGCGCACCAGCACCGCCACCGGGGCCGAGGGCGAGGGCGAGGACGGTGCGTCGGCGGTGAGCAACACCACCACCACGACCACCACCGCCGAGGAGTCGTCGGCCGCCGGGTCGACCGACGCCGAGAGCGGCTCGGAGACCGCGGAAAGCTAAGCGACACAACGAAAAATCCCCCGGCCGGCGGTCCGGGGGATTTTTCGTTGTGCCGCTTCGGGTCAGACGCCCAGGTCGCGGCCGATGATCTCCTTCATGATCTCGGTGGTGCCGCCGAAGATCGTCTGGATGCGGCCGTCGCAGTAGGCGCGGGCGACGCGGTACTCCATCATGTAGCCGTAGCCGCCGTGCAGCTGCACGCAGTTGTCGACCACCTTCTTGGCGACCTCGGTGGCCCACCACTTGGCCTTGGCGGCCTCCACGGCGCTGAGCTCGCCGTCGACCACGGCCCGCAGGCAACGGTCGACGTAGGTCTCGGTGACCTCCAGCTCGGTGTCCATCTCGGCGAGCAGGAACCGGTTGTGCTGGAAGCTGCCGATCGACCGGCCGAACGCCTTGCGGTCCTTGCAGTACTGCAGGGTCTCCTCCCACACCGCACGCGCACCGGCGACCGCGGTGATGGCGATCGAGAGCCGCTCCGACGGCAGGTTCTGCATCAGGTGGTAGAAACCGTAGCCCTCCTTGCCCAGGATGTTGGCCGACGGCACCCGGACGTTCTCGAAGTGCAGCTCGGCGGTGTCCTGGGTGTGCAGGCCCACCTTGTCGAGCTTGCGGCCGCGGGTGAAGCCCGGCATGTCGCGCTCGACGACGAACAGGGTGAAGCCCTTGTGCCCGGCCTCCGGGTCGGTGCGGGCCACCACGACGACGAGGTCGCAGTTGATGCCCGACGAGATGAACGTCTTGGAACCGTTGATGATCCAGTCGTCCCCGTCGCGCACCGCGGAGGTGCGGATGCCGGCCAGGTCGCTGCCCGCGCCCGGCTCGGTCATCGCGATGGCGATGATGGTCTCACCGCTGGCGATACCGGGCAGCCAGCGCTTCTTCTGCTCGTCGTTGGCCAGGTGCAGGAAGTACGGCGCGACGACGTCGTTGTGCAGGCTCAGCGCCGGGGCGTGCACACCGGCGCGGGCGATCTCCTCGTCGATGACGGCGTTGAACCGGAAGTCGTCGGTCCCGCCGCCGCCGTACTCCTCGGGGATGTTGAAGCCGATCAGCCCGTACTTGCCGGCCGCGACGTAGGCGGACCGGTCGACCAGGCGCTGCTGCTCCCACTTCTCGTGGTTGGGGCGGCACTCGCGCTCGATGAACTCGCGGACCGTCTCGCGGAACGCTTCGTGTTCGGCTTCGTAGATCGTTCTCTTCATGTGCTTTACCGGGCTTTCCAAACGGGCTGGCGCTTCTCGGCGAAGGCCAGCGGGCCTTCCATGGCGTCCTCGCTCTTGAGCAGGGTCGCGAACTCTCGGTTGGTGAGCTTCCAGTACGCCTCCTCGGCGGGCACGGCGCCGTCGCGGGCACCGTAGGCGACCCGCTTGCTGGCCTGCACCGCCAGCGGGGCGTTGGTCGTGATGCGTTGGGCGAGTTCGAGTGCCGCCTCGACCTCGGTGCCGTCCGGCACCACCTTGTTGATCAGGCCCCAGCGCAGCGCGTCCTCGGCGCTGATCGGCTCACCGGTGAACAGCAGCTCCATCGCCACCTTTCGCGGCAGCTGTTCGACGATGCGGAACGCACCGCCGGCACCGGCGATCAGGCCGCGCTTGACCTCCGGCAGGCCGAACACCGCGCTCTGCCGGGCGACCACCAGGTCGCTGGCCAGCGCCAGCTCGGTGCCGCCGCCCAGCGCGGTGCCGTTGACCGCGGCGATGGTCGGCTTGTCGATGAAATGGCTGACGTAGCCGGCGAATCCCCACTCCGGGTGATTCGGGTGGAAGAGGTTCTCACCGCGCGCGATGGCCTTGAGATCGGCACCGGCGCAGAAGGATTTGTCGCCGGCACCGGTGAGCACGACGGCCCAGATCTCCGGGTCGTTCTGCGCCTCGGCGAGCGCGTCGCCGACGGCGGTGGACACCGCGCCGTTGACGGCGTTACGGGCCTCCGGCCGGTTGATGGTGATGAGCAGGACGTTGCCGCGGCGCTCGGTGAGCGCCGCCGGCGCGGTCTGGGTGTCGGTCACAGCAGCTCCAGGATGGTGGCGTTGGCCTGCCCACCGCCCTCGCACATGGTCTGCAGGCCGTAACGGATTCCGTTGTTGCGCATGTGGTACAGCATCGTGGTCATGATGCGGGCGCCCGAGCCGCCGAGCGGGTGGCCGAGCGCGATGGCACCGCCGTTGGGGTTGAGCTTCTTCGGGTCGGCGCCGATGTCCTTCAGCCACGCCATCGGCACCGGGGCGAACGCCTCGTTGACCTCGAACACACCGATGTCGTCGAGGCTCAGGCCGGACTTCTTCAGCGCCTTCTGGGTGGCCGGGATCGGCGCGGTGAGCATGATGACCGGGTCGGCGGCGGCGAGCACCGCGGTGTGCACCCGGGCGATCGGCTTGAGGCCGAGTTCCTTGGCCTTCTCCGCGCTCATGATCAGCAGCGCGGCCGAGCCGTCGGAGATCTGGCTGGAGTTGCCGGCGTGGATCACGCCGTCCTCCTTGAAGGCCGGCTTGAGCTGGGCCATCTTCTCCAGGGTGGTGCCGCGGCGGATGCCCTCGTCCTTGCTCACCACGGTCTCGTTGCCGTCGGCGTCGGTGGTCCTGATCGGCACGATCTGGTCGTCGAACGCACCGGCGTCCTGCGCCGCGGCGGCCTTGGCGTGCGAGTCCAGCGAGAACTGGTCGAGATCGGTGCGGCTGAAGCCCCACTGCTCGGCGATCATCTCGGCGCCGATGCCCTGGTTCGGGGTGGCGTTGTAGCGGTCCTTGAACGCCGGCGGGTACGGGTTGCCGCCGTTGGCGATGGAGGAGCCCATCGGGGTGCGGGTCATCGACTCCACACCGCCGGCGACGACGACGTCGTAGTGGCCGGCCACCACGCCCGCGACGGCGAAGTGCACCGACTGCTGGCTCGAGCCGCACTGCCGGTCGACGGTCACGCCCGGCACGGTCTCCGGCCAGCCGGCCGACAGCACCGCGGTGCGGGCGATGTCGAGCGCCTGCTCACCGGCCTGCATGACGCAGCCCCAGATGACGTCGTCGACCAGCGCGGGGTCGACGCCGGCGCGCTCGACGAGCGCGTTGAGCACCTGGGCGGACAGTTCGGCCGGATGGACACCCGCGAGGCCGCCGTTGCGCTTCCCGATCGGCGAACGGACGGCTTCGACGATGACGGCTTCAGCCATTTCACGCTCCTTCGGAGGTCATGAATCGCCCCAACGCGAATTCCATGCAGAACGTATCGAACAAGGTTTACTAGGTCAACTCACTGGTTGGTCGGGGTTGGCGGCCCCGAACAGCCGCAGCCGGGAGCGGATGCGCCGTTCCAGGAAGTCGCCGAGCACCGCCTCGAACACCGCGTTGTCGTCGCCGGCCACCATGTGGTGCGCATCGGCGACGGTGGCGAACTCGGCGTGCGGCACGAGTTCGAGGAACCGCCGGGCGTCGTCGATGCTGAGCACGTCGGACCGGCCGCCGCGGACCAGCAGGGTGGGCAGCCGCAGATCCCGGGCGGCCGCACCGAGGTAGGCCGGGTCCAACAGCGGGTTGCGCTGCACCGGCTGGTCCTCCGGGGCGGCGAGGAACCTCGGATCCCAGTGCCAGTACCAGCGGCCGTCGCGCAGGCGCAGGTTCTTGCGCAGCCCGTCGAGGTTGCGGGGCCGCGGCCGGTGCGGCAGGTAGGCGGCCACCGCGTCGGCCGCCTCGTCGAGCGAGCCGAACCCGGTCTCGGCGTGGGCGGTCATGAAGTCGCGGATCCGGCTCGTGCCCTCCGGGCGCAGGAACGGCGAGACGTCGACGAGCACCAGGCCCAGCCCGAGCTCGGGACGGTGCCCGATGGCCGACAGCGACGCCACCCCGCCCAGCGACGCCCCGACCAGCACCGGCGCCCGGTCGAGGAACTCCACGATCCGGATGACGTCGCCGGCGAAGGCGTCCAGGCCGTAGTAGCCGTCGGGTGACCAGTCGCTGTCGCCGTGGCCGCGCAGGTCGACGGTGACCGCGTACCAGCCCTTCGCACCCAGGTCGGCGGCGGTGGAGCCCCAGGAGTGGCGGGTCTGCCCGCCGCCGTGCAGCAGCACCACCGGCGGGTCGGCCGGATCGCCGTAGGCGTCCGCGGCCAGGGTCAGGTCACCGGCCGGAATACGCAGGCCTTCGCCGTTCGTCATCACCACGCATCGTGACATGAACCGCCGCGCGACAGCACGAACATCGCTCACATGGTTTACTGAGTGGTATAGGTAGTTCGCCGTCGAAGGGACCACGGTGTCTCGACCCGGGCCACTGGCTCCGATGATCTCAGCGCAGAAGACCCCCGGCGCGGTTCGTTCGCCCAAGACCGCCGAACTGGTCGCCGGCACGCTGCGCCGGATGGTCGTCGACGGCACCCTCAAGGACGGCGACTTCCTGCCCAACGAGGCCGAGCTGATGGCCCACTTCGGCGTCAGCCGCCCCACCCTGCGCGAGGCGGTGCGGGTGCTGGAGTCCGAGCGGCTGGTCGAGGTGCGCCGCGGCTCGCGCACCGGCGCCCGGGTGCGGGTGCCCGGGCCGGAGATCGTGGCCCGCCCGGCCGGGCTGCTGCTGGAGCTGTCCGGCGCGACGATCGCCGATGTCATGGTGGCCCGGTCCGGCATCGAGCCGATGGCCGCGCGGCTGCTCACCGAGTCCGGCGACGAGGAGGCGTTCGCCGAGCTCGAGCAGATGCTCAACGACCATGTGCCGGCCGGCTGGGAGTCCGGGCGGCTGGCCGAGACGAGCGCGGACTTCCACCTGCGCATGGTGCAACTGTCCGGCAATCAGACGCTGACCATCATCGCCGGCATGCTGCACGAGATCGTGGTGCGCCACACCGCCTTTCTGATCCAGGGCCCGCGCCCGATGACCAAGGACGAGTACGACACGCTCATGCGGTCCTACTGGCGGCTGATGAAGCTGGCCCGCTCCGGCGACGCCGACGCCGCCGAGGCGCACTGGCGGGTCCACCTCGACAACGCGCGCCGCCTGATGCTGCCGGGCCTGGAGGACATCAAGGTCCGCGACATCATGGACTGACCTCCGCCGGCACCGACGGTGCGCCGGGGCGGCTCAGCGCGCCGAGTCGCGATCCGTGCGCGGACTCGATGTCACGTGCACCGGGATGTCGTCGTCCCAGGGCTGCCGGTCGACCATGTCGGCCACCCGGATCCAGCCGCGCTCGAACTCCCCGGTGGCGGCGTCGACGAGCCGGTAGCACTGGATCTGGCGGTGGATGGGCTGGGCGTCGATGAGCACCACCCGAACCTCCCCCGGCTCGAACCGGCAGCGTTCCTGCAGGGCGGCGATGAGCTGCTCGTTGTGCATGTGCCCGTCGCCGAAGTTCCAGCCCACCGCCGTCGAGCAGATCCGCTCGCCGTCGACGAGGGTGTAGTCGGCCTCGTCGTGGCCGGCCATCGCGCGGTGGGCCAGCGTGAACATGGCCCGGCCGTGGGTGTTGAAGGAGCGGAACGCATACCCCATGTACTGGTAGATCTCGGCGGTCTCCCTGTTGCCGTAGTAGCGCTCCATCTGGGCGGCGGGCATGCTGGCGATCGCGACGATGCCGTCGGTGATCTTCTGCTCGGCCGAGGGTTTGAGGCACCACAGCGTGGTGTCCCAGTTGCCGGCGTAGTAGCGCATCCCGGGCAGGAACGAGATCTTGTGCGGGAACAGGTTTCCCAACGTCACCATGCCCGCCAGCACCACGAACAGCGCGGCCACCGGCCACGGGTTGGCCAGGTCGGCGAGCCCGGCATCGGCGTGGGTGACGAACAGCCACAGCACGCCGAAGATCATGAAGACGTTCCATTCCAGCGGCACCCCCATCGGGATGGCCGACAGGATGCCGAAGTGGAAACACACCATCACCGCCGCGGCGATCGCGGTGGGCAGCCCGCCGTGGCTGAAGTACAGCACGAACGGCACCGCCAGCTCGATCGCGGTACTGGTGTGCGCCACCAGTTTCGACGGCCAGCCCGGCCGCAGGTCGTCCGGGAAGCGTTTGAAGAAGCGGCGTTTGAGCCATTTCGGCCGGATCACCGCGTGGTTGCTCATCATCGTCGAGACGACGAACGGAAAGTGCTTGTTGAGCTTGGAGATTCCCGCACCCAGCCAGATGACCAGGAACACCGTCTTGGCGCCGACGATCATGTCCGGCCCGAACAGGAACGTCACCGTCAGCGAGCCGTACACCTCGGCACGGGCGGCCAGGAACGCCACCTTGTCCCGCAGGCCGAGCACCCCGAGCAGCACCAGGATCGCCACGATCTGCCAGGCCGGCAGCAGGCCGTCCGGGCCGGGGGCCGAGCACAGCGCCACCACGAGCAGCACCAGCAGCGCGCCGTAGACCGCGATGTCGAACGGCCCGCGGGTGGTGCCGCGGGTCAGCGGCACCTTGTCGGGCCAGGGCGGCAGTCGGATGGTGTTGGGCCGCAACCAGTACAGGACGGAGCCCATGGGCGGGAAGAACCGGTTGTTGAGCGGGCCGAAACCGCAGCCGAGGCCGACGATCTCGAACAGCATCGTGTAGAGCACGACCTTCTCGAAGACGATCGGCTCGGCCCACCAGTCCTCGCCCAGCCCGGGGGTGGCCCGCACGAACAGCCACGCGCCGAGCACGTACAACCCGATCTTGAACACGTAGAACAGGTGCAGGGCGACCGGGGTGCCGAAGCCGACCTCGGCCCAGTGCCGGGCCATCGGCTTGATCCGCTCGGCACGGGTGCCCTGGCTCCACTGCGCGTAGTCGACGACGGGCGCGTTCTGCTTCAGGAACCCCATGCCGCAAAGACTAGAACGTGTTCCAGTCCCGCGGGTGCGGGTTCAGGCGGCGGTTTTCGCCGGCGGGCGGTAGAAGATGACGAGCTGGCCGATGCCGCCGGCCAGGCCCAGGCCCAGCGCGATGAGCAGCCCCCACCAGCCGTGCAACAGGTTGTAGCAGCCGGTGCCGGAGAACAGCAGGTGGTCCAGGCTGATCCGGCCCGCGCCGGTGGCGGCGAGCCCGACGGCCGAGGCGGCCAGCACCAGGTTGTACTCCCAGCCCTCCTTGACGATGAAGAACCCGTTGGCCCGGTGCACCGTCCACGCGGCGACCAGCATCAGCGCCACGAAGCCGGCGGCCGGGATCGGGGTGAGCAGGCCGACGGCCAGGCCCAGGCCGGCGGCGATCTCCGTGGTGGCCGCCACCCGGGCGTGGAACACCCCGGGCTTCATCCCGATGCTCTCGAACCAGGCGGCGGTGCCGGCGATGCGGCCTCCGCCGAAGAACTTGTTGTAGCCGTGCGCGGCCATGGTCAGACCGAGCACGACGCGCAGGATCAGCAGTCCGACATCGTAGGCAGCCATGTAACAGAATCTAGGCGATCTGTTAACCGGCGGGAACCCCTCTCAGCCCAACGCCCGGTCCACCCGGCTCAGGTAGGCGTCGAGGTCGCCGATCGCCGATTCGGCGGCGTGCACGCTGATCGCGACGGTGTCGCCGATGCCGTGCACGCCGTGGGTCAGGCCCATCATCGGTGACAGCGCCGGGAACCCGGCGGTGACGGCGACCGGGGCGTCACCGAGGCGCAGATCCGCCGCGCCCCGGTTGACGCTGGAGACCACGGTGTTGCCGGTGACGGTCACCGCGCGGGCGTCGGCGTCGAACCGGTGCACGCCCCACCGCAGCAATGGGGCCGGCACGGCGGCCAGCGCGTCGGCCTCGGCGCGCACGGCCGGGTGGGCGGCGCGGCGGCGGCGCGCGGCGAGCTCGGCGGCGATGGCCCCCATGCGTGCCGCCCGGGGCAGCCCGGGGTGCAGCCCGATGCCGACGTTGCCGAAGTGGTTGGCGGCCCGCCGCGCGCCGGGTCTGGCCATCGGCACCTCCGCGCCCAGCTCGGACGGGTCGTCGCCGGCGGCGGCGAGGTGACCGGCCAGCGCCTCGGCGATCGCGGCCAGCACCGCGACCGTGACGGTGGGCCCGTCGAGCTCGGCCCGGCGGCGGGTCAGCACCCGCACCGCCCGCCGCCCCGCGGGCCGGGTGTTGGTGCGCAGCACCGGCCGCGACGGCGCGGGCGGCGGCACGGCGCCGGCGGCGGTGTCGCGGACCAGCGCGCGGTGGGCGCGGGCGGCCCGCACCGCGCGCCACGGCAACGTGGCCGGCCGGTACCAGGGCACGGCCGCGACCCCGGGCACCGCGGCGTCGCGGCCGAACAGTCGCGCGGCCAGGGCCGAGGCGCGGATGCCGTCGCCGAGGGCGTGGCTGATCTGCAGCACCGCCACGACGCCGGTGTCGACGCGCGGGAACAGGTGCAGTCGCCAGGCGGCGGTACGGACGTCGAGCGGGTCCAGCGTCAGCGCCGCCACCGCGTCCAGGCACGCGGTCCAGGTCGGCACCGCGTCGTGCACCACGAACTGGTCGTCGCCGACCGGCCGGGGCACCCAGGCCGGGTAGTCCCGGCGGCGGTGGTCGTCGAGGCGCAGGCACAGCGGCGCCACCCCGGCGGCGCGGGCCCGCACCTGCGCCAGCGCGGCATCGAAATCGGTTGGTGCGCCGTCGAACCGGTACAGCAGCAGCTGGTCGTTGGGGATCTTGGTCGACATCCAGAACGTCTGGGCGTCGACGGCGGCGAGCCGCTGGCGGGTCATACCGGGCCCGCTCAGGCGGGCCCGATGAAGCGCAGGATGTGTTCGGCCACCGCCTCGGGGCGGTCCAGCTGCAGGAAGTGGCCGGCACCGTCGATGATCGCGGCGTCGCTGCCGGCGGGCAGGATGCGCTGCACCCACGGCAGGTAGCCGGGGCCGGCACAGCCGTCGTCGGCGCCGTGCAGGTACAGGGTGGGCAGCACCGGCGGGCGCAGCCAGTGGCGGTGCAGTTCGGCGTAGCGCGGGGGCGGTTCGCTGCCGCGGATGGTGGACCGGTAGTAGGCCAGCGCGGCCCGCCAGCGGTCCGGGGTGCCGATCGCGTCGAGCACCAGCCGCACGTCCTCGTCGGCGGCGTAGCCGGGCGACCAGTCCCGCCACAGCCGGGGCACCACCCGCTCGGCGACCCGCTCGGGCAGCCAGGGCAGCTGGAAGAACAGGATGTACCAGCTGCGCCGCAGCTGGCGGGGCAGCTGGGCGGCCAGCCGCAGCGGCCGGTGCATGCCGTTGGGCGGGCGGAAGCTGGCCGCGGGCGGCACCGACATGATCACCGCCCGGGAGAACGGGGCGGCGGGCATGGCGGCCAGCCCGGTCCCGGCGATCGCGCCCCAGTCGTGGCCGATGAGCACGTCGCGGCCGGTGGGGCCGGCGGCGTCGAGAACCCGCAGCGCGTCGTACATCAGCGCGCCGACGTGGTAGCTGTCGTCGTCGGCCAGCGAGGAGGGGGCGTAGCCGCGCAGGAACGGCGCGACGACCCGCCAGCCGGCCTCGGCCAACAGCGGGGCCAGCCGCCGCCAGCCGTGGGCGGTGTCGGGGAAGCCGTGCAGGCACAGCGCGATCGGGCCGTCCTGCGGGCCCCACACCAGTGCCCGCAGCCGCACGGCCGGGGTGTCGACGTCGAGGGTGCGCGGTTGGATCGTCGCGGTCATGCCAGTGGTTGGAACTCCGAGATCAGCCAGTGCCCGTCGACCTTCTCCAGGCCGACCCGCACGCTGGACTTGGTGGACGTCGGGGCGTTGTCCCCCACCGTGACGAGCTGGTCGACGAACAGCAGCACGGTGGCGTGGCCGGGGTCGGCCGCCACCACCCCGGCGGCCGGGACGTTGACCACGGCGTTGATGCGCTGCTGCTTGGCGGCCGGGATGACGACCCGCTCGGTCAGGTCGGTGTAGTAGTCGCGGAACCCGCCGGTGAGCAGGTCGCGTGCGGAGCGCAGCTGCTCGTCGACCTTGTCGGCCTCGTAGCTGAGCAGCTGCAGCGCGGCCTCCCGGGCGATCTCGGTGACCTCGTCGGCCACCTGCTGCTCGGCGCGCAGCCGGGTGTCGGTCCACTTCAGCCAGCCGGCGGCGCCGGCGAGCAGCAGCGCGAGCAGGGGCAGCACGGCGAACGCCAGGATCCGGCGCCGCCGGGATGCGCCGGGCGCCTTCCCCGCCGCGGCCGGCCCCGTCTCGACCACTTCGGTCTCGACCGCTTCGGTCTCCTTGGCGGCCGACTCGGGTTCGGAGGCCGTCACGTCAGGAGTCAGCTCGTCGTCCCGTTCGCTCATGACACGTACTCCAGCTGCGCCGCCTTCGCCTCGTCGCCGTCGCGGTACATCGTCAACCGCATCCGCAGCAGCTGCGGCTGCTGCTCGGGGGCGCCGGTGTGCGAGGCGTTCACCGTCACCGACACCAGCACCTTGGCCTCGTCGCCCTCCGTCGACTCGAGGGCGACCTCGTTGATGGAGCCGACCGACTTGGACTTGGCCTGGCGGACCACCTCGGAGAAGGACTCCACCCGGCGCTGCATGTTGTCGTAGAGCGGGCCGGTCGTGGTGTCGAGGATGCGCTGCACGTCGTCGTCAACGCGCTCCCAGTCGACGGTGGTGAGCGCCTCGGCGCTGCGCCGGGCGCCGTCCATGAAGATCTGCCGCTCGGCCGCGGCGCGGTGGGCGTCGTAGGTGCGGTAGCCCAGCCAGCCGACCAGTGCGGACAACACCAGCACGACCGCCACGCCGGCGGCGATCGCGGCCTGCAGCGGGACGCGGCCGGCGGCCGCGCCGGCCCCGGGGTCCCATTTCGGCTCGGCTTCCTCGAGCTCGGCTTCCTCCGGGCTGTCTGCCGGGGCGGTGGTGTCCGGGGCGTTGATGTCAGGGGGGCTGGTCTCCCCGGTGTCGGGGTCGGCCTCGTCACGCGGGCCGGTCTCGCCGGTGTCCCGGGCGAGGTCAGCGTCGTCGTCGGCCATGGGGCTCCTTCGGCGGTGCGGACGGGTCGGCGTCTGCACCGTGTATACACAACCGGGCGGTCACCCCGCGCGGGCAACCGCCTCCTCCAGGTCGGCGATGACGATCCGGTCCATCCGCAGCATCGCCTCGCGGGCCGCCCCGGCACGCTTCGGATCGGGGTCGGCGAGCAGCTCGTAGAGCCGGTCCGGCACGATCTGCCAGCTCAGCCCGAACCGGTCCTTGATCCAGTTGCAGTCCCGGCGGCTCGGCGCCGTCGCCGAGCCGC